>Ga0206942_1011_pt1 | contig 62750 bp, 53 predicted proteins | sample Alteio_BWOrgHeat_6_FD_153253 | JGI IMG/M metagenome (GOLD analysis project Ga0206942, IMG submission 153253) | Enriched cells from forest soil in Barre Woods Harvard Forest LTER site, Petersham, Massachusetts, United States -... | ecosystem: Environmental > Terrestrial > Soil > Temperate forest > O... | reverse complement strand
CCGCCTCGATAAAATGGATTTCTCAACTTATATTTGCCAGATAATTGAAAATATCGCTCGCAGGATTGGTAACCATCTTCATCCTAAACTCGTATTTTGAGAAAACCCCTTTTTATAAAAGAGCCTATCATCGGGCAGTTTATCACTCCTGATTTCCTTAACATTATTTGAATTTTGCATTTCTTCCCCAATATGAAAAAATTAACAATTATGTTACAAAAAAAACCTGTGCTAATATTTCTTATTTGCTATTTATTTTGTGCAACAATTTACGCAAGCATTCCAGCTGCTAACCCAACCATAGTAGGGTTAACAACCTTTTTGGGTGAAGCTGGCATGGACATTCTTATTTTTATAACTTGCATGCTGGCATATGAAAAAACAGGCCCAACAGAACGCCAATCCATTCTGGTCATTGCAATTGCATTTCTTTGTGAAGCTTTTGCCGATGGCGTTTATAACCTGCTTCAAAATATGCTGAACATATCCAATCAATCAACACTCATAGCTTCGCTATACGAAATTCCGTTTTTGATATTTTTATGCTTGCAAACGTGGTTCTGGTGGACGCTATTTGCAAAAGCAAACATAAACAGACAAAAGAAACAAATATCGATGCTAACTTATGCGCCTTTTTCTCAAAAAAATTATTAAGGCCTCTTAAAGAACTGGAAACAACTATCGAAGCCTACATGATTTGTGAAGGAACTGAATCCCCACTCAAGTTTCATGACGATTATGGAATACGGGAATATATTGAATTGAAAGCTTTTATAAAAAAAGCCTTTATTTCACTAAATGAAAAAATATCAATCGCACATGAAACATCAACATTGGCCGCAAGCGTTTCACATGACATCGCTTCACCATTAGCAGTAATGGAAATGACTATGCAAATCCATACCATAGGAGAAACTGGTCTGACCTTATTAGAAAACATACAAACCAATGGACACAGATATCTCATCACAAATGCCGCAGATGAAGCATCCGTGCAGGAGCGCGCCATGCTACACGGAATCTGGTTGATACCCAAAAACCATATACATGAAATCCCTTTAAAATTTAATACTTTTTTATCCGCAATTTAATTTGAGAGCACAAGTAATGAAAAAATTAATTTCAATTAACCCTGCAAATGGTCATGTTGCTGGAGAAATTATAGCCTCCACTTCAAATGAAATCACTGAAAAAGTTAACTCCGCACGTAAGGCAGCACTTCAATGGAAAACAATGGGAGTAAACGAACGCATCAAAATATTAAAACCACTGGAAGAAATTTTTAGAAAAAAACAGCATGAAATTGCCATGCTTACTACAACTGAAATTGGCAAACCTCTCTCTGAGAGCATGGATGATTTTATAGGTGACTTTATTTATCTTAATGATTTCCTTACTAACGGTGCTGAATATATAAAAGATGAACTTATATTCAAAACTGAAAATACTACACATCGAATTATCCATGAACCAAGAGGTGTCGTTGCCGCTATAGCTCCATGGAATTATCCATTCGGAAATTTCATCTGGAGCGTTATCCCAAATCTTATCGTTGGAAACACCGTCATATTCAAACACTCGGAGCTTTGTCCTCTTGTTGCCAAAATGCTGGAAGAATGCATGCTGGAACTGAACTTGCCTCGAGGTGTATTTTCCACCATTTACGGAGACGAAGAAGAAGGTGCTTTTCTGGTTACACAAAAAATCGATATGATATGGTTCACAGGTAGTTCGCCAGTTGGACGTAAAATTTCTGCCACTGCTGGAACGAAACAAATAAAAACTGTGCTGGAAATGGGAGGCTCTAACCCGGCAATCATTGTAGAAAATGAAAATATCGATACTGACCTCATTGAAAAACTTTACAAGGGCAGATTCACCAATTGCGGTCAGGTTTGTGACGCGATTAAACGAGTGTTAGTACATCATTCTTTATTCAATAAAACCGTGGAAAAACTTGTCTCTCGTATTCAAAAAATAAAAATCGGCGACCCAACAAATAAAGATACAGAACTGGGGCCACTTGCCTCAGAGCAACAACTCAAGATACTTAAATCACAAATTGATGATGCTGTTGAAAAAGGAGCAACACTCCTAACAGGGGGAAAACGGTTACAGCAATTTTCCGGTTTTTATTATGCTCCGACCATTTTAACTGGCATAAAGAAAAATATGAGAATATGGCAAGAAGAAGTTTTTGGACCTGCGTTACCCGTTATATCTTTTGAAAATGACGAAGAAGCCATTCAACTGGCTAATGATACTCCATACGGATTGGGTGCAACCATTTATTCAAAAGATATGGAAAAAGCGCGCTATATTGCCAGCAAGATTGATGCAGGCTGCATCGACATTAATAATGGAAGCCATTGGCAACCAGGCACTCCTTTTGGTGGATATAAGGCATCAGGAATGGGACGCGAACATGGGCGATACGGGTTTCAGGAATTATGCCAAATGAAGGTGGTTGCCGAAGGCTAAATGACCTTCCTAGAGCCTGTTTAAAATCTTTTTGTATAACCACGGCGCTGTCATTCCTGTAGATGTCGGTGAGGTTAATTGACGACACACCCTAACTCGTATACGCCCAATCCCAAATGATTTTTTAAAATGGGCGCTGTCAACGTTCAATCAGATAGCATTAAAATCCGGGCATTGACAGTCGCGCACTCTTCTGCACACACGGCATTTCAGGCAACTTCGGAACCGGAACCATTTTTTGTAATACCGGGCTTGTGTTATGAGGTTCTTCAACTTCCTGTTTTTTTGAAGCAACAGGCAAACAGACAGGCGGCATTTGATTCATAATGTGCGCAGTACTGCTCGCTTTGGAAGCAAAATTCACACGAATAGTCATCCCGGATGATGTTTTTTGCTCTAATGAAGAAGGCGTTTCAGACACCTTTTTCTCCAGCGACTTAACCATTTCCAATGCTTCCCGGCATGACATTCTTTGATCCCTGTCTGTTTTTGTCAGACCAATCAAAATATCGTTAATCAGCTCGATAAGGGCTGTGATTTCCGGTGAAGCACTCCGCTGACTTAAATGTCTAAAGACCCTGCATTGAGGTTTTGAAATATCAGATTGATCATGAAAACGCTTAATCAATTGAGGGTAGTAGGGAGGAACTCTATCTTTAGGAGGATTACCTTCAAAAACAGACATTTTGTTCAGTTCAGCTACAACGTCATCGTCAAACAGTTCACGCAACAGGATACCCATGGAATAATCATCACTTTTCCAATCACTTATTCGTTCGCCAGCCAATTCGGGTGAAAAATAGGGTGCAGTTCCACAAAACCGTTCATCAGACGGAGCAGAAGCTCGCCGGGAAAAGCCATAGTCTATAATGTTAACTCCCCGTATTTCACCCGTTTCTTCATCAATATCCACGATGACATTTTCAGCTTTAATATCCCTGTGAACAATGCCATCATCCTGATCAATCGCCAGGGCCTCCAACAACAGACGAAATAGCTTAATACGTTGCTCGAGGTTCAATTTACGAGAAAGGGTAAACAAATCCTTGCCAGGAACTTTACGTTGCCTGAAACGAATTTCTTCAAGTTCAGTTTTTTCATCTTTTTGAATAGTGGCATCCCAAGTATGTAATCGTTTCATCAAGCCACTATTTTCTTTTAAGATAGTTGCTTCATTCTTGGCAAATACACGAAAATAGGCTTCTTTTCCATGAAGAGGAATTATCTTTAAAATTTCATCCTCACTACTTTTGACATACGTCATCTGATAGTTTTCATTTTTTTTTGTAATTTTTAATTCACCTGATACAAGCTCAACGCTCCCACTGGAGCCAATCATATCGGTATTATTTTTATCAGTCACTTGAGTCACTGTATAGATATAAGGAGATTCCTCTCGATAACCACACATATCCTGAATACTGGAAATAAATTTTCTTCTTTCCTTTATTTTTTGTGTTCTTTCTTCTTCATCATTTTCCGGGAGGCAATCCGGTATTCTTAACCAGGATTTAAATTCCGTCAAAACAAGATTTTTACTCAGTTCGCGAATTTGTTCTTCGGTTAATTTTCGGGGTTCCAATTGAAAACTGGTGCAAACCTGAATATCCGTATCTGAATTTTTTTTAATATATAATGCACGAATGCCTGTCTCTCTTTCTACTTTAAGTCGTTCGTCCAGATTGGGTATTTGATCATCAGGACCCAATGTAACAACAGCATCCAGGCGATTAGGGCTTCGGCTGATCTCATGATGCGAAAAACATATACTTTCATTATCTGTAACAGGATAAATCTCTCCCTTCTTCCATATTTTTTGCTTAACAATATCTTTCTGACCATGTTTTTTTTCTTCATTCATAAACATCATGCCTAATAAATTTTGATGTTCCAAAGGAAGATTTGGATTGGTTGGATCAATTCTTATTATTTTGCGATTTTCCATTTGACACCTCCTGATTTTATATGGGTTATAACCAAAAATGATGTATATCAAGCTAATCAAAAGGAACTGGGCAGTGCTTCTTTATTCACTCATCAAGATGAATGGATACATTCAAAAAAAATGTACTCATACAAAAGATAGTATTATTAGTTTAAAAATGCCAGCGACAATTATTACATTTTTGTTATACAGTCTGTTTTCAGAAATGATGCCAGATTAAAGTGATGGCTGAAGGCTAAAGAAGGAATCATGATACAATTCCTTCTTCAGATAAGAAAACCAAACCATTAAGTCCCCGGCGACCCATCCTTGCCACCCGGGCAAAACGTAATTTGATAACTCGTATACTGACCCGTGACATTACAATTAAACTGTGTCGATGTATCATCATCCGGATAGGAATAAGCCGTCGGGCATGCCTGTTTCAGCCACAAAATATTCTGATAAGCACTCAGCGCACCATTTCCGCCACTAATCCAGTCCGTATTCATTGTCTTGCAACCATATGCCTGATAGGTTTTTTCAGAACCGGTGCTGACATCCCAATTAATACATCCGCAACATTGAGGGCCATCGGTTACACTGCTATAACAATCGCCAAGCGTGGTGCCTTGTGGCACACATCGTTGCAGATCGCCATTGGTGCTGCCCGTTGGATAGGGAACAGGATTTGTTAACGGGTTACTGCAAGAGAAAAAGGTAAACTCATTTTTACTTCCCCAGGTTCCGGTTAAACCACAATAATTATTAACCGTCCAATAACCAATAAATGGTCCACATCGACGATTAAGCTGTGAATTATTGGCTTCGGCTGTATAAGCCGTTCCACACACTTCACCCGCCACAGTGCAATCTGTATTGCTAGTACAGCCTGTATCAGAACCGGCTGTGACCCAATATAAATCATTTGCTGTTGTACCCGGTGTCGAACTCGCTGGTGTAAACGACCAGGGACAGGAACCCAGCAACGAACCGGTGGGCTGAATCATCCCGCCTGCTGCTGTACATTGAAGAGGTAGTACACCCGTTGTTCCCGTGCTCGTTGGGTTCATTCCTTTCATTTCCATCGGAACATTAAACCCATTGATCATGGAAACATCGTAGAGCGCATCCGATCCCGCTGCGCTCGGAAAATTATCTTCTGTCTTGGTGTAAGGCACAGTAGGCTGATTTAAACATTTCCCAGTGGCATCGGTTGTACAACTGCCTGTTTGACAGACCAGTGGCGAGCCAGTGAGATTGCAACCGGTTCTGGGAAACCAGAATCCACCCACATACGCCGCGGTGTAATTCACGACTTTTGTGCTGGGCAATCCACCCGTGCTGCTCATTCCCGCCAACATATAATCAGAAGGTTTTGCCGCACCGGTTGGATCCGAATAGCCTGGACCATTCGCCACACCAATCCAGACAGGCTGACTGCATTGATTCACAAAAACCACATTACGAACAGCCGGATTATTCGCACTGACCGTTGCTGCATTTGTCCGCGCTGTTGCAGGTGTAACTGATCCGGCATAAGGCAAGGAAGCGAGCACTCTTAAACTGCCAGAACCTGGCTGTGGAATCGCTGACGCATAAACATAACAAAAAGCATGGGGCGCGAGCGTTTGACCGGCCGTACAACCATTCACCGCACTCGGCGCTTTCGTCAATAGAGCACTGCCATTTGCAACACTCGTCGTTGCGGTTCCAAGCACAGCATTCCCCGCGCTGCAATTATTCGTAAAAATAAATTTGACGACATTATCTGCATAAACATACGTGGTTCCTGGCAATTCAAGTGCAACCGCACCCTCCACGCGTGAACAACCTGCTCCACCGGAATGAACATGCGTTTGCATGACAACAGGCACCGATATGCTGCCATATCGATACGTTGTACCTAACGTCGCAAGACCCACAGTCGTTGGTGAAAATGTCCCGCTCACTCGACACGGATGACCCGCAACAAGCGGAACATTACTGCACGTATCCGATGTCACAGTAAATCCGCTGATCAATACCGGCAACCCGGTCACAGTCGCGCCCGTATTGGTAAAGGTAAAAGACACATTATAGGTTGCGCCCGTCACGGTAATGCCATCAGCGGGCAGACCATTCCCTTCGCCTGTCACAGAGCCTGACGTGCTTATTGTAGTTAATGCAGGCATCAACGGTACAACATTGTTATCGTAATGTATTGTCACGACGGCATTATTAGCACCGGCTTGCTCCGGCTTTAAGCTCACATTAAACGAACAGGTCGCACGGGGCGCAAGCGTCCTGTTACTGCAATTGTCATTGTAACTAAAAAAGCCACCGGTGGTCGCAACGGTAATAGGCTTCAGAAATTTTGAAAAAGGCAAGTTATTGACAAGCGTATATTCAGCAGCATAAACACTGCCGACTGTCGTTGTAGCAGGCAGGCCAGGCGTTGGACTGACCGACCATCCTATTGGATTTTTTCCTGTTGGATTTTTTGCTGCAGAAGCCATTGAAATACACAACAGTAATAACGAGATAACGCTCAATAATTTTTTCATGAATTTATCCTGAAAGTATCTGGAAATCGGGCAGAAATATTAAGGAAAACCGTGTCAAGTCGAACATTACCGAGATTCAGGGAAGTACCCGTCCACGTATTATTTCCCGAAGCGCCCGGCAAGCCCGTCTGAAAGACATGATCATAACCCAGTGTCAGCCATACATTGCGCGAGAGCGTCACATCAACCCCGACACCAAGAGTCGCCGCAAAATGCGTAGCCGTATTTGCATTAAAATTCGGACTGATTCGCGCTGTCACATTGGCTGTCTGATTTTCCCTGTAATCTTCCAGACGATTCATCATCACACCGACACCACCTGCGACATAGGGCATGACTTTATCATTCTTGCCCAAATCCAGTTTGCCATTCACCGTAATCAGATCAGCCGTGTATGAAAAATTATAGTTGTAATTCAAAAATTCAGGCAGGGAATATTGATAAATCTGACCCGTCACATCAGCATCATTATAATGTCGATACTGAAGGTAAATACTGCTGTAAGGAATAAATAACTGATCATGCTGCCAACGATAACCTGCACTGACTTGCCACATGGGATTGGCCGATGGATTTTTAATCGTATACAAATCCTGATTAAAAGGTGCGGATTCCGGCGCACCATTTGAAACAGTCGTGCTACTGTCTGGCAATTTCGCCCAGCCAGCACCTGCTCCAGCACCGACAAACCAGATATTACCTGTATCGAATAGTTGCTCGCCCTTGTAGTAAGGCGTTGCATACGAAACCAAACTGTTCGCAAACAACAAAACTGTACAACCGATTCGAAAAAAAGAATTCCGATAGATGCGCATACATTCATTCCCTTGAAAATATGTTTAAGCCTTGACTCTTTTCATCCTGAAAGCAATCTGCAGCATTATGGCACCCGCAACACCAGATAGCAATGATGCGATTAGAACACCCAAACGTACCTTGACTAAATATTCCGGAAAATCATTTTCAAATGTGAGCGTACCCAAAAACAGACTCATCGTAAATCCGATTCCACACAAAAGCGCAACACCATATAATTCCAGCCATGACGTATTAAACGGTAAAGATACAAACCGACATTTGATCATCGCATATGAAAATCCAAATACACCCAGCTGTTTCCCAAAAAACAGGCCTGAAATAATGCCGAGTGTTACCGTATCCAGCCCATCAGCAAGATGTATCTCGCGAAACGATAGCCCGGCATTCATAAATGCAAAAAATGGCACGATAAAATACGCAACCGTATTATGCAATCCAGATTCCAGCCGCTGCAATGGACTGGCTCGCTCACGCATTGGAATAAAAAAAGCGAGCAGAACACCCGCAATCGTTGGATGAATCCCTGATTTCAGTAAACATAGCCATAATAATAAACCCAAAAAAAGATACGGAAACAACAAAAAGACGCCCGACCGATTCAACAACCACAGCATTGCCACGATCACAACTGAAAAAAACAGGAATAAAATCGAGAGAGTTTGCGTATTAAATAACGCAATAATTATAATGGCACCCACATCATCAAAAATAGCCAATGCCATTAAAAACAGTTTCAATCCGGACGGCACTCTTTTTCCGAGCAAGGACAGGATCGCCAGCGCAAATGCAATATCGGTTGCAACAGGAATCGCCCACCCATTCAAACCCACTGGATGCGACCAATTCACAACCGCATAAATAACCGCTGGAACAAGCATCCCGCCCAGTGCCGCGACACCCGGCAACAGAACCTGTTTCGTTTCCTTCAGGGTTCCAATCAGAAACTCGCGTTTTAATTCAAGTCCAATCAGTAAAAAAAATAACGTCATGAGCCCATTATTCACTCCGAACAACAAGGAGGTCTGCAAGTTCCATGAGCCCAGTTCAAATTCGATCGGCAGATTCTGCAATGCCTCGTAGTACACGTCCCACGGCGAATTCGCCAGGATAACCGCACCCAAAGCGGTCAAACAAAGGATGATCCCACTGGCGGCTTCCAGTTTTAAAAATGCCCGTATTGCCCTCAATGTCATGTTTCTCTCCTGAGCCTGGTACTTTCTCTACTTGTGTTTCATGACATTATGCAATAAATTCACCCAAATCACGCAAACATCAGGAGCACACAATGCAACTCATTAAAATGTCTGACTTGAAATTGAATGGAAAGCGCGTTCTTATCCGTGAAGACTTGAATGTCCCGATTAAAAATGGCGCCATCACAAGCGATATCCGTATCCGTGCAGCCATCCCAACCATCAAGGCAGCACTGAAAGCCGGAGCGAAGGTCATGATCATGTCGCACCTCGGTCGTCCCGAAGAAGGCTCTCATAATGAACTATACTCCCTGGCACCTGTCGCCGCGCATTTATCAACTCTGTTAAAAAAGGAAGTACCCCTGATTACACACTGGGTGAACGGTTTTTCCATGAAAGATCATGATGTTGTTTTACTGGAAAATGTCCGTTTCAACAATGGCGAAACAGAAAACTCAAACGATCTCTCACAAAAAATGGCCAAATTATGCGATGTCTTCGTCATGGACGCCTTTGCAACAGCACATCGTTCAGAAGCATCCACTTGCGGGATTATTCGATATGCTCCCATTGCCTGCGCCGGCCCACTGCTCGCCTCCGAAGTCGAGGCATTGGCTAAAATCATGCATAATCCTAAAAAACCGGTTCTGGCGATTGTGGGCGGCTCCAAAGTTTCAACAAAACTGTCCTTGCTCGATTCCCTGTCTCAAAAAGTGGATTGCCTGATTGTCGGTGGCGGAATCGCCAATACATTCATTGCCGCAGAAGGGTACACAGTCGGCAAGTCCTTGTTTGAACCCGATCTCATTGATGAAGCAGAACGCCTGACGATTGCTGCCAGAAAACGTGGCGCAGATATTCCTGTTCCATCAGATGTCATTGTCGGTGAAAAACTGTCAAATGATTCTGAAAGCTCGGTTCGCCTGATTTCACAAATTGACGACAATGAAAGAATTTACGATATTGGGCCTGATACAACCAAGCAATTCATTGGAATCATCAAAAAAGCCAAAACAATTCTTTGGAATGGCCCTGTCGGCGCATTTGAAATTGAACAATATTCAGAAGGCACACGCGCCATCGCGAAAGCCATCGCTGAAAGCGCCGGTTTTTCCGTTGCGGGTGGCGGTGATACACTGGCGGCGATTGAAGCATACGGTGTTGCGAATGATATTGATTATATTTCCACAGGCGGCGGCGCGTTTTTATCTTTTCTTGAAGGAAAAAAATTACCCGCCATTGAAGCATTGGAAGAGCGTGCAAAAAACGATGAGAAGGTCACATGAACGAATTACGCCGCACCAAAATTGTGGTCACCCTGGGCCCTTCCCTAGATGATCATGAAACATTAAAACGTGTTATTACAGCGGGCGCGGATGTTTTTCGCGCCAACTTTTCTCACGGAACACGCGAAACGCACGAACAACGTATCACCGCCGTACGCAAGCTTGCAGCGGAACAAGGTAAAGCCGTTGCAATTCTTGCCGATTTACAAGGACCTAAAATCCGTATTGCACGCTTTAAAAATAAAAAAATACAATTGAAGGAAGGTCAGAAATTTATTCTGGACACTGAACTCGGTAACGAAGAAGGCACAGAAGAATCCGTCAGTCTGGATTATAAAAACCTGCCGAACGACGTTCACCCGGGTGATACTTTATTACTGGATGATGGTCGCATTGTCATGCAGGTTGACAAAACAGAACCACACAAAATTTATTGTACTGTGACTGTGGAAGGTGAGCTTTCCAATAACAAGGGCATCAATCGTCTCGGTGGTGGTTTATCCGCTGAAGCATTGACTGACAAGGATCGCTCGGATCTCATCGAAGCCGTGCGACTGAATGCCGATTACATTGCAATTTCATTTCCACGTAATGCGGATGACATCAAGGAAGCACGCGTATTATTAAAAGCAGCAGGCGGTACGGCCGGTATTATTGCAAAAATTGAACGCGCTGAAGCGGTCACAAATATCGAGGAAATTATTCACGCATCGGACGCGGTTATGGTCGCGCGTGGTGATCTGGGTGTTGAGCTGGGTGATGCAGAATTGCCTGGCGTACAGAAACAAATCATCAGTGCAGCGCGTGCGCTCAACAAACCGGTTATTACAGCAACACAAATGCTGGAAACCATGACATACAATACCATTCCCACTCGCGCAGAAGTGTCTGACGTGGCCAATGCAGTACTCGATGGAACGGACGCTGTAATGCTTTCGCAGGAAACTGCTGTCGGAAAATATCCGGATAAAGCCGTTGCCGCGATGGCTCGCATTTGTTTAAGCGCTGAAAAAAATCCCAGTGCAAAAATATCCGGACATCGCCTCGAAGTGCATTTTAAATATGTCGATGAAGCGATTGCAATGGCGACGATGTACACCGCCAATCATCTGGATATCAAGGCGATTATTGCTCTGACTGAATCCGGCACGACACCACTCTGGATGTCGCGCATCAAATCCAGCATTCCGATTTATGGTCTCAGTCGACATGCAACAACACAACGACGCATGGCATTGTATCGCGGTGTGTATCCCATTCCATTTGATGCGATGGATTATGATCGGCGCCTCGTGAATCAGGCTTCTGTCTATGAATTGCAAAAACGTAATATTTTAAAAGAAGGTGATCTCGTTATTTTAACAAAAGGTGATTTAATGGGCGTTCACGGCAGAACCAATGCCATGAAAATTATTACGGTAGGCAGCTTGCAGGACAAGACTGTCGTGGATGCAAAAGGTTAAAACGCATGACTCAGAGCTTGCCCGATTATGAACAGATTGCAGATATGCTGATTGCTGCAAAATCCACATTTCATCCTGCTGAAGTGCATGGATTACTGTGCGGTCACATTATTGGAACATCGGGCCAGGCAGATAAATCGCTGCAAAAACTGATTCTCGGAAAAAATAAAAATCCGGAATATCATGCAGAATTACAGCAACTGTATGAAATCAGTTATCATCTGATGAGCGAATTTTCATTTGAATTCACGCTGCTACTTCCAGACGATGACAGCAAGATCAACCTCCGAACCGAGGCATTGGGTTTATGGTGTCAGGGATTTTTAACCGGATTGCAACAAACCAATATTCCCGTACAAAATCGTGAAGAAAGTGATGTCACAGAAACCATCAATGATTTCATTGAAATCGCGCAAGTCAATTATGACGATATTGCAGATGATGATGAAGATGAAACGGCTTATTTTGAACTTGTCGAATATGTTCGACTGGGTGTACTACTGATTTTTAATGATCTGGAAACCGGTCGCCCGGAAAAAATGTCCGGAGAAAATAATCAGCTGCATTAGGGCGTGTCTTCCTTTCATCTATAAGATTTAAAAGGTGGGAAATCGAGTTAAAATGTGCGAAAATTTGAGGCGAATAGCACCGCTATTTAACGAGAATTTTCGCGCATTTTGGCCGATTCTACCGCTTTTTAAATCTTATAGATGAAAGGAAGACACGCCCTAAGGAGACTCGCATGATAACACTGTCTGAATTCGCACGCCGTCGCAAGGAGCTCCTGAAAAAAATTGATCCCAATAGCATTGTTATTTTAAATGCAGCACCCGTTGCCACACGCAATCATTATCACGAATATCCTTATCGACAAAACAGTGATTTCTATTATTTAACAGACTTTAAAGAACCGGAAGCTGTCATGGTTCTTATTCCAAAACGCCTGGACGGCGAATTTATTTTATTTAATCGCACGCGTGATCGTGAAAAGGAAATCTGGGATGGCTATCGTGCGGGACAAAACGGTGCACGCAAACAATTTGGTGCAGATGAAGCTTTTCCGATTTCCGATTTTGAAAAAAAACTGCCGGAATTACTGACAGGTCGTGAAAAAATTTATTATGCGATCGGCGCATGCGCTGCATTTGATAAAATTATTTTAAATGCGCTTAACACAGTACGCGCACAAATTCGTAGCGGCGTGCAGGCACCTTCTGCCATTGCAGATATCGAACCCATCTTGCATGAGATGCGCGTATTCAAAAGCCCAGCTGAAATTGTGCTTATGCGTAAAGCGGCTGAAATCAGTGCCGATGCACATATTCGCGCGATGCAAACCTGCAAGCCCGGACTTTTCGAATATCACCTAGAAGCTGAAATAACACACGAATTTTTACGCCAGGGCGCACGCGCACATGCCTATACACCCATTATTGGCAGTGGCGCAAATTCGTGTATTCTGCATTACATCACCAATGAAAAAACCATTAAAAACGGTGATATGGTTTTAATCGATGCGGGTGCCGAGTATGACTATTACGCATCCGATGTCACACGCACATTTCCTGCCAATGGACGTTTCACAAAAGAACAACGCGCGATTTATGAAATTGTTCTGGCGGCACAACTCGCTGGCATCAAGGCAGTCAAACCCGGAACAGAATGGAATCAGATTGATATCATTGTTACAAAAGTCATCACACAAGGTTTAATCGACATTGGATTATTGAAAGGCAAGCTGAATGATTTAATTAAAAAACAGGCTTATCTTCCTTTTTACATGCATCGATCAGGTCACTGGATTGGACTCGATACACATGATGCCGGGCGTTATAAAATAAAAGGGAAATGGCGAAAACTGGAACCTGGCATGGTGCGAACGGTTGAACCCGGTATTTATATTTCTGCCGATATCCCGGGCGTACCGAAACGTTGGCACAATATTGGCGTGCGTATTGAAGACGATATTGTCGTGACGAAAAAAGGTCACGAAGTGTTAAGTCGCAGCGCTCCCAAAACAATTGATGAAATTGAAGCATTGATGGCCAGACAATGAAATATGATATAGCCATCGTCGGCGGTGGAATGGTAGGTGCCTCATTCGCAGCCGCATTACACAACACCTCGCTGCGAATTGCATTGATTGATGCAGCACCGACACACGCGAATGATCATCGATTAATTGCTTTAAATGCAGCAAGTTGTGATTTTTTTAAAGACTTGAAACTATGGCCGGCACTTGCACTTCACACAGCCGCCATTCAGGAAGTGCATGTTTCAACGCGCGGTCATTTCGGAACAACCCGTTTAACCGCACAGGAAATGGATGTACCGCAACTCGGTTCTGTGGTTCCCGCGAGTGAAATCAATCATGCACTGTATGCGAGGCTTGATACATTAAACAATGTGGACATCTTGCGCGGTGCGACACTAACAACACTTTTACAAACTACCTCGCACGTTGAACTCACACTTCAGACAGAATCCGGACAGGAACTGATTGAAGCAAACATTGTCGTTGGCGCAGACGGAACGTTTTCAACTGTGCGTGAATTATTACAAATTCCTGCAGAAACCATTGATTACCAGCAAAAAGCCCTGGTCACAATAACAGAATTGCAGCGCAGCCATCACCACATCGCGTATGAACGATTTTTAAAAAAAGGAGCGATCGCCATGTTGCCGCTCACAGGCAACCGTGTCGCAACGATCTGGTCGGGTGATGAAAAAGAAATAAATGAATTTTTAAAACTTTCTGACTCGGATTTTTTAAATACATTACAAGAACAATTTGGATATCGCCTCGGAAAATTAATCAAAACGCACGCGCGTTTTTCCTATCCGTTAAAATTTATTAAAGCAAAAGAAAATATAAAAGATCGTGTTATTTTAATTGGTAATGCAGCACACACCGTTCATCCAATTGCAGCGCAAGGTTTGAATCTGGCGCTTTTCGAGGTGGACATACTGACGAAACATTTTTCTCAAGAATTATCCCTGAAAAATCTACCGGATTTTTTTACGCAGCAAACTCTCAGCATGCATTTATCCCATCGACTGACGCAACTTTTTTCCATGGATTTTCTTGTTGTGAATGCTGCAAGACAACTCGGCATGATGGGCCTTGATTTGTGTACTTTCGCCAAAAAACGATTTGGGAAAAGACTGTTGGGTCAGATCAAGCCGATGTAAGAATCGAGAACCGATCATTTACCAAGGCTACCTCATCTAAACGGATCCGGTCAGGTTGTAGATTTCACCTGGAACCTGAGAACAGAGGTACAGGAGGAACAGTAGCCTGCTGAGTCAAACCGGATTTTTTGCTCATTATTTCGATCATTTCTCGCAATTTTTTTTGTTCCTGTGCTGGCAATGACAGACGTTTCAAGGCATACCTTGCCATCGAGAGCGGAGTAACATTCATTTTAGTCGCCACATCGGAACTTGCACCCGCTTCACATAACATCCTCACAGCAGCTACATTGTTCATCTTCACAGCCAAATGCAATACCGTATAATCCCTGCCAGGTAATGATTTATCAAGATCTCCATTCTCTTTTGTTTTTTGAATTAGCAATCGAGTAATCTCGGTATCTTCATGATTGTTAATACTCATTTCCAAGTATGTAATCCTTGTCTCTTCAACCATTCTGTCCATGCTCACACCCCGATTCAGCAAAATTCCCACCATTTCGATATCACTATGAGCTATAACAACACCCATCAAAGTGGCGTTTTTACCACACGTAATATCAGGGTTTAGGCCTCGATTTAATAGCCCAATAACAATTTCCCTGTAGTTAGGAAAACGAATCATACCCGCTAGGGATTTACCAAAAAACTCAAGATCGCTTGCTTCCATCAATTTTTCATAAAGTTTTTCCAGTCTATCTTCTGATGAACACACGATACCCTCTTCCTGATGCCTACCATCTTCCTCGTGAAAGGTACCTGTGCTTGTTGCGGGCAATGTAGTGTCTTTCACTTTTTTCTTCTTCTTTTTTTTCTTTTTCTTCACCTCCCCAACTTCTTCTTTGCTTTCAGTGTCTGGCAAGACTGGCCGGGGTGTCGACAGAGGCAACGGTTCTGCATCAACTTCCACATTTTCATTTTTGAGAGGCGGCACAGATTTTTTAATTTGAACATCATCACTTGCATCCGATAGTTCAGGCCCATCGGTTTTCATTACAATAGCAACAACATTCTGTGGCGTTTTCACAGGTACAGTTGACATAGCAAGTGTTTTTTCTTCGGCTGATTCTGCAATTTTTATAAAATTTTTATTTTGGATTGATCGAATAAGACTGTTCCAATGCGGCGTAGAACCACAAAAATAGCCGTCCACTTTTTTAACCCCGTCAATTTTGTATTGATGATTGGGATCATCTGCTAACAACAATATAACCAGTTTGGATAACGCAGGAACAAAACGCAATGTCCACAACACGCGATGCTTATCACTCAATCTGCCACTACTGATTTCTCCATTGTTATGGACGGATTTCAGTGAAACAGGGCGCCAAAGCGCTTGCAGAGGGTTATGTCGATTGGCTTCTGTTGCTTCAGAAACTTTTTGAATAAACCTGTTTTCTTGCGTACCCGATGTAAGATAATCACGAGTAAATTTTTCGCCCGCATAGGCTACAATCAACATCACCGAATTTTCGCAAACTTTAATTAAGGGTTTTTCAGAATCAAGACTTTTTCTAAACATGTGTAGCGCCTCGTTTATATTTTATTAATTTTAATTGGTCAAAATTTGTATTATCAATCAAAATAGAGGCGGTTGCAATCGTAAAAAAGTGTCTTTGGCTAACACTATGAAATGTATCAAATTTTCCCGTCAGTTACTTTTGTACCGTACAATAGGTCAGTTACATAAACCGTGACAGGATTTGTTTGCTGTTATGCTCCATGATATTCACAATCCCATCTATTCCCATCACCCGATACTTTAACAACATTAATTTTTCTCTTTCTCTCACAGCAATCGCTAAAATACATTCAGCCTGTTTCTGCAACATATCTTTCATGGAAATATATCGATACTGAACATCCTGACACAACTGTTCCCAATGCCTTGGAAAAAGATTTTCTGCATCGTATTGACTGCCTATCTTCATCGCCATTTTATTGGTTAGGTTTGGATAAACACGCGTGCATACTATGTCATAAAATGGCGCAAGACGAATATCAGATGACGTATGATGCAGTAACGAAAAATTTTTACCATGTGCATCCCTATTTCCTATTAAAAAATTAAATATCAATACAGATGCCAGTAAATTTCGATCGACGGCAGGTTGCGACGTATTTTTTAACAAATCAAAACAGTTTTTAAAACCTGGCCCTCCTTCATTCTGATATTTTTTAGTTGATAACATTCCCAATGCCTGACAAAAATCTTCCTGATGTATGCGCTCGACAAGATTATTTCTGATACGTCTGTCATAACGCTCTATCAATAAAAAAGTGATATCATTAATTTGTCTAAGTTGAATATCAGGCACAGGCAGTCCAAGTATTCTGGCAATTCTCAGGCAAAAATATTCATTTTCTGCCATGCCTTCAAAATAGCGTGAAGATGGTTTCAGAATGTGCGTAGTTGGACAGCCGTTTTCAGCCAGCGCAATCTGGTTGTCAATCAGGCAAACTGCTGCTTTATCCTGTACACCAGCAAGTGATAATCGCAATCCATCCACATCCATGAACAAAGGTTTTTGTGGTAACTCTTTTATATGTTGATAAAGTTCTTCGTCGGTAATCACTCGAACTGTGAGAGGAAAAAAACGCTGGTCCTTAACAGGTTCATTCATTTCATGGCAAGAGATTGCACCTGCACAATCATAGCCAATCGCTTTTAACAAAGCGAAAGAATTGCTGTGACTGATTCCGTATCTTTTTCCTATTATTTTTTTTGCCACGTCACTTTCAGGCAAGAGCCCACCAAAATAGGCCTCTGTCTGGATTTCACCATAAGGTTCTTCACGAACGGGCATTCCTGTTGAAATAGCTTGTGTCGCAGAAATATCATAAGCAAATATCATTCTTCCTGTGGGTGTTTGCTTAAGAACTCCAACAGGTTGGCCATTCAATCTCACTGAAAGTTGTTTTTTATCCATGCTTCTACTCATTAGCCATCAGAGGAAGGGAGGCTTCGAATTTTATTCCCAGCATTTGCGCTACAAATAAAGCTTTTTCGATCTGGCAACTCGGTTTGCCTTTTTCCAATTCACGTATAAACCGTTCACCTATGCCGGATGCAGCAGCCAATTGGGCCTGCGTCAATCTGGTTTTTTTTCGCGCCTCACGTATCAATTTACCAAACTCTTTTGCATCTTTAATTCGCATAAAACGTCCTGATCGGGGTGTTTTTATTATTATAACTCACTTTTAACCGAAATAAACCCGGTCGGGACGTTTTTAATAAATATTCAGGCTTTTTCTCATAAGCATCCCGATCGGGATGTTTACGAGGCTTTATCCCTTTTTATCACCGTGTTGATGTTATTTTTTGTTCCAGGTTTCAAGATTCTTCTTCCTCCTGTTTTCTCATAAAATGAATAAAAATTATCAATTGTAAACAAGCCCTAATCATTTTATTTGAGGAAAACAATGCGGGATGTAATAGAAAAACAGGAGGATAACAAGATGATTGGGTGAGTATTGTAACTCTAATTCCTTTGTACACGACAATTTTTACAAGTACGTCATCCCGGCATGCTTAAAGCCGGGACCCAGTGCCTTTTTTGATGTTAATTCGAAAAATATTTTAATAAAAGGCACTGGGTCCCGCTTAAGGAGCGTCGCGGGATGACGTACTTGTAAAAATTGTCGTGTACAGAGCTCTAATTCATATACTTGCAACCATTTGATGCATCCAAATCGAATGAGAGCAACATCGGCACACACCCAGCACAATAGCTCGTAATTTTTTAAAGGTAATTGATAAAGCACCGAAAGCAGTACTAAAAGCTCTTGCTGCCTGATGAACGCTGGATATTCAGAGCCTGATAACCGGACTAAAAAATTTTACATCCGTCTGCGCGGTACTGTAAAACTTCCAGCTGGCGCAGGTGAATAACAAACAGTCGGCGCATGACGAACCTCTGTTTTCGGATACAAAATTACTTCTGCTTTGGGCTGATGCTTTAATGGCACTTCCATTTTTTTTCTATTTGGTTTATCTGAAACAGATAATTGTTCTATCACATAGGCTAATGTACTTTTAGCCGCCTTCGATACATCACCCAATTTAAGTGCTTTATTTATTTCGCTCGCTGCAAGATCCAGTCTTTCTGCAATTCGACGGGTTCGTAGTCGTGCCTCATGCCAGAATATCAAGGCAGAAACACCCGCACTCATCAAACCACCCACCGCCATGATATCGGAAGCCATGGTAACAATCGGCACAATAAGCGGCGCCATAAAAGGAAAAGCAAACGGTGCAACAGCACCCACGATAGCTAACGCAATGGAAACAGCAATTATTTTTTTGGTATGCCTTGCTATAAAGCACGTTATTTTTTCCTTGAGAGAAACAGGTGGTGGTTCAAATGGTTTAACATCAATGAATCCTGTCGCCGTCATCAATCCTGTTAGCCACCAGCTAAACATGGAAAAAAGCGAATGAGCCACTGGGAGGCTAATGACTGCGTTTATTAAAATTTTACCAATTTTTTTATATGAACGCTTTTCATCCTCTTTTTCAGAGCGAATAAAAACAAATCGTGTATCCATAAGACCAGATAATGATTTCCAAAATTTAACCTCGAACTGTCTATTTATATTTTGTTGCAAATCTTCCGCGATATCATTGAAGCTTCGAAAATAAAGAAGAAATTCTTCCTGTGATTCAGCATCCAGCATGTTTTTTAATAAAAATCGTAAGATATAAATGGAATTGGATGCTCGCCGTGCCTTTGATTTTTCAAGCCTGGTCAATGCCGCATTTATTTTTCCTATATATTTTTTTTCATTTTCTTCGGCTCGCTTAACAAACGATTGAGACAACTCCTCCAATTCTTTACTCCATAATTTTTTCCCGGACTGCCGGATCCGTGCATCCAGATACGCAAAAAAATGTTTATCATCCATTTTATTCAATTCATCCAACGACAGACGATCTGTCGGCACAACAAAATGGGAATGATTCGATCTGACTCTGGACATACAACACCCCTTCATAACAAACTCCAGCCATCAATTTATAGATAGTAGCTTAAAGAAAACTTAAGAAAAAATGTCATAAGGGGATTGTAATCATTTTGTAATGATAGGATAGAAAAAACCGTTATGTACTGAAATATCTCTCCAGATAACTTTCAGGCATAAAATCCGGTGAAGCAGCATCCGTTAAAGGTTCGTTTACAACAGATACTGAAGGCGAAAGCACAGGCTTGGGACACAAGCCAAACTGCCCCAGTGCTGCTGCAGTGCCAGACGGTATAAAATCAGACTCTGGATAGCTCAAGCGTTCCAATAAATCTCTCTTTAATGCTTCTGGATAAAACTTTGAATCAGATGGCAATACAGCCAGATAATTTTTCAGTTTCATCTTCATTCCACTTTCAGGATAAAGAACTTGAATATATTCATCAACAAATGAAACAGGCATATATGCATAAGGCAAAAAACTCTCTGCACACACAAGGAACAACATCTGTACCTGACAATCAATACCAAACGTCAGGATTTTTTGCGATAAATTAAATACATTTGCATCCCAAATGGCTTTATATACCGGCTTGGCCTTACTGATCAAGGCTTCGCTGAACAAGGCAAGCACCCTGTCTATTTTCAATGGTCCATATTTCCTGTCTTCAATAAAAACAGGCAAACCACAGAAATAATCCTGAAGCAATTTATTGGCAAACCAGAGAGAATCAATGTCTTTCTTTTGTCTTTTTTGTAATACAGCTACAAAAAACACTTCCACTATCCTCAGATAAAATTGAGTCACACCTTCGGTAAGATACTGACAAGATTCCAGAAGGTCATCTGTTCGAATCAACAGTGGGCCCAGTAATCCGGCCTGAATTTCCCGATTGACGAGTGCGCTGTTTTGCCACTGGGTGTTTACAAAATCAGGAGATACAGACAACAGGGACATTATGAAATTTTTAATAAGAGCATTTATTTCAATTTGACAAAGTCTGGAATCATTTTCTTGCGCTCCCATAAAACATTTCATGAATGCCACATCAGGACGAATCTTTGATGAATGCCATGGAAATAAAAGCACTTCACAAAGATAGGCGGTAAACAACCAGTAAACCGCTTCAGGTGTGGCTGATGCAAGACTCAGCGGAGGAATATTCTTTTTTTCTTTTGACATGTTTTGCGCTTTTTCTAAAGAAACTCGCAGCTTTTTTATTTTGGTCTGATGAACAGGAAAATGCTTATCTGAAGAAATCGCATCAGCGGCTCTTTTTAATGCATTGAGTGCTGCGTCATCTGGATCAATATTCAAATATGGTACTGTGTGAACCGGATATTTTAAGCCATCAATGGGTCGCACGTCTGAATCGAAATTGTATTCTTGCTTGCAATCCTCCACATCCGAGATAGACAATCCACGCTTCGAACACAGGGAGCCGAATATTTGCAGATTTACCGGTGGGACAGGAAGCGTTTTATTTTTGCTGGAGCGTGCACGACTATTAATCTGGTTTACTGATTTTTTTGTGATGATTGGAGTTCTTGAATAATTAAGGTCCGCGTGTAAAATAAAGTGAGAAACACTAGGTTTAACCTTACCTTCAGTTTTCACTATGCATTTTATCACCTGATCAGTCTCTGCGAGCTGAATCGGTTGATGGGTGTCATTCGTTAAAAAATTCTTAAGCGCTTCCAATCTGGGTATGATTATGACCTCTTCCGAACGCAGCTTCAGGTTATTTCTCGATGTCGACATGAATTGCCTCAGTGATAATAAAATTTTAAGATAATTGATCTGGGTAACTAATCATCAGATTAGTTAAAATAGGCAATTATATGATAAGATTGCCAGGTGGCTCAATAAAAAAATGACGCGCCTTAGGGTCTATTGACAATTGCTATTTTTTATTCATTTTATCGACAAATACGCGCATCGTTCGCGGATTTGTCTCTCGAAAACCTCCTGTTTTCTCGTAAAATGAATAAAAAATAGCAATTATCAACAGACCCTAGCCTCTGAAAATCTTCTCCCGATTCCGCCCTTCATGTTTCGCCTGATAAAGCGCTCTGTCCGCCGATTTAATCAAATTTTTTGTATCGGAAAAATCCGGATACGCCGCAATGCCTGCACTGAATGACACGCTGAAATCCTGACCGTCTTCCGTTTTAAAAACACATTGTGAAAACTGCACCCGAATCCTTGCACAGAGCTCGACAGCTGCTTCAGCCGTTGTATTCGGCAATATGACAGCAAATTCTTCTCCGCCATAACGACCCGCCAGATCTGTTTTACGCAAACTGGTTAGCAAGACTTCCGATAATTTTCTGAGAACATGATCACCTGTCACATGGCCATAGGTATCATTTACCAATTTAAAATGATCTATATCAATCATCATAAAACACAAAGTCGAATCAAATCGACTGGCTCGACTCAATTCAATCTCAAGATGCTGCAATACATTGGTATGATTCAATAGACCTGTCAGACTGTCTTTTGTCATGTATGAACTTAAAACACTCGCCCGTTTCGCACGCGATCGCACGGCAGCCACCAGATGTTGCGGCAACACAGGTTTTGTCAGAAAGTCATCGCCACCCAGATTCAGCGCAGCCAATTGTTTAAAACGATCATCTTCTGTCGAAAGAAATACAATCGGAATTCCGGCATAACTCGACTCCTGTCGCAGCACGGCTGCAAGCTCAAGCCCGGAACAGTCGGGCATGTAAATATCCAGCAACAACAAACCGGGACGAAAATCATTTAATGCCTCCAGCACATCCAGGGGATTCGTAATATAACAAACTTCCATGCCCGCTGCTTGCAAGATAAGTGAATAATATTCCGCGAGTGAATGGGAATCATCCACAATCAAAACACGCAAGGCTTCACTCACCGAAGAAGCGCATACTTGATCCACGGCTTTCGTTAAATAATACAGCTCATTTGATTTTAGAAAAAATGCAGCACTACCTGCACGAATTGCTTTTAATCGTGTCTGTAAATCACCGTGAGATGAGATGCAAAAAAGCGTCACTGGAATATCCTGCTGATGCAATTGCTGCAAAATAGTCATTTCATTTTTATCCAGATAATCACTATCTACAATAATCAAACCCGGCAGCGTTTTCTTTATCGCCTCGCTAAAAAATAAAACGTCCTCAAATACGATTGAATCATACCCCATAGATCCCAGATTTTTCTTCAACTCGCTCGAATATTTTTTATCCTTTTGAAAAATATAGATCAGTTTGTTTTGCTTCATCGATTTAATCTGATTAGCGACAACAGGGTGTGATCGACTCTGGGAAGAAATAAAAAAAATTTTCGTCATTTCATCCATCAATTCGGTTATCTTCAGAATTTCCTCGTCTGTTATTTTTTTATCTTCTACTATTTTTTTCAAATAAACTTCCAGTACGCGAGCAGAAACACTCAACTCATGATATCCATAAGTCCCGGAAGAACCACACAACCCATGAATGGCACGATGGAAATCCTGCATGGCTTCCTGGGTCCATTGCCCGGCAATGTGGCACCATTGCTCATTGAGTTGTTTTATCCTATCCGGTAACTTTCTTGCATACTCAACATACAGCGCATCCAGCTTGCCTTGTGTTTTAGTGTCCATTATCGCCTCTCCTATCCCAGGCAGAACGAATTATTTCCGAAAGCTTCATTGGATCAAACGGTTTGGCGATCACATCCAGTACATTCATTTCCTGGTACTGCATCAATTCATTCGGTTGAATTTTTGCTGTCATAAAAATCGCGGGAATATTTTTATATTTCGGTTTCTCCCGCAACTTTTTTAATGTGGCAGGACCATCCATTCCTGGCATCATGACATCCAACAATAATAAATCCGGTTGAAATTCATCAATTGCCTGAAGTGTTTCATTTCCATTTTGACAATACTTCACGGTAAACCCGCCAATCTCCTCCAATGCAATTTTGGCAATTGCGCGAATGTCTTCTTCATCTTCAGCATATAAAATTTTAATCATATAACCCTCATGATGCTGCATGAATTATTTTTTCAATCATATTAAATAATTTTTCATTCGATGTTTCCGATTTCACGAAAGCGTCTTTCACAAACTCACAATGCTCCCGATCAAGCTCTACTGCCGAAAAAACAATGACAGGCGTCGCTGATTTTGCAAGAAGCGGAAGCAACTCTGTCCCTTTTCCATCAGGCAACATTAAATCAAGAATCACGAGATCATAACTCTCATGCATCAACCTGATTTTTGCTTCCTGTAACGTTATCGCACATGCCACATTCGCAATGTCCTGTAAAAGAGTTTTAATTATTTTTCGTGCTTCAGCATCATCCTCTACATGTAATACACTCGGCATACAGGCATTTTTTTGCTTGAGACCTGATACATTTTTTAATAATTTACTAAAATCAATTGGCTTGTCCAGCCAGTCAAGCACCGTAAATGCATCGCCATTCAACAATGAATGTCCGGTCTTCGCAATCACCGACATTACAATAATCGGTAAACTTTTTGTTTTTGGATGGCTGCGTAATTCACGAATAAACGAGATACCATCCTGATCCGGTAAAATAAGATCGAGCAGCAATCCCTGATAGGCATTTTTTCCGACAAGCTCTCTTGCTTCCCGTGCGGTCATGGCGATATCCACATCAAAACCGGTTGATTCCAGCATGGCTTTGATATACTGCGCCTGATCTTCATCGTCTTCACAAACCAGCAAGGATTTATTGGCGCGCGAATCTATTTTATCTTCAGATGATATTTTTTCACTTTCTTCTTCAACGCATGACGGCAGATCAATATAAAAAGTTGTTTTGCGCTGAGGCTCGCTGACAAAATCAATCGTACCGCCAAATTTTTCTATAATGGATTTTGTGATATTTAATCCAAGGCCTGTGCCACCCTTGCCGCGTGTAGTAGTCGTATCAGCCTGGGAAAATTTCTGAAATACCCGTGATTGAAACTCGGCAGGAATACCGGAACCATAATCACTGACCGACACGCGGACCTTGTGATTCAACACTCTTATCGCAACTTCAACGATATCGCCTTGCTTTGAAAACTTGACTGCGTTTGAAATCAGATTCGCCATCGCTTGCAACATGCGGTCAGGATCCACATTGACCAGAACATCACTCACTGATTCTACCAATGCAATTTTCACACCGAATTTTTCACCATACATCTGATTGGATACAATAGACTCTTTAACAATTTTCGCAATATCTACCGGAACAACATGAAAATTCATTTTACCCGATTCAATTTTTTCAATATCCAGAATATCATTGATCAAATGCAAAAGACGCTCGCAATTATTATTTGCAATATCCAGCAAATTTTTTGCCTTGTCTGAAAAGTCTCCGACAACACCGCCCAAAACAAGTCCTAATGATCCCCGGATGGAGGTGAGAGGCGTTCGGAGTTCATGACTGACAACTGACACAAATTCATTCTTCAATTTTTCTACTTTTTTGCGTTCCGTAATATCTCTCACAATGATCACGAAAATATTTTTCTGATTCATTTTCATACCGGAAACAGCCAACTCAGCCGGGAAATTATCGCCCATTTTATTCACGCCTAAAAACTCTACTGGAAGCCTGTTAACAATTTCAGTCACACGTTGCGTCACACCAGGAATCAGGTCATTAATATTTTTATTTTTTAATTCTATTTCCAGATAGCCAAACATTTTTTCTGTGTGCAAATTAAATGAAACAATTGAGCCATCCTCTGTAATGGTAATAATGCCGTCAGAGGCAGAATTCAAAATAGCCGACTTGTGAGCCTCACTCTGACGCAGTTCTTTTTCCACATGTTTTCTTTGACTGAATTGACTGATTTGCGGGCCAATCGCTGCCATCATCTGCAACAGCTTTTGATCTGGGGCTTCCATGATACGACTGTAAAACTCCATGACACCAAAAACATTATTTTGCAGCATCATTGGAAAATAAAATCCGGAATATAATTGTGCTTTTTGTGCCTGTTCCTGCTGCAGAAAATGTTCTTCTTTTGTAATATCCAGACACCAGTTTGGTTTGCCAGTGCTCCACACACGACCCAACACACCTGTTCCGGATTCAAACAGGATTTTTTTTCTAGCTGTCAAAAATTCAGCGATTTCATTATTTTTTTGATGCCATGAGCCGCAATATTGCAGTCTGTTTTTTTCATAATTTACCAGCCATATTGCGCCATAATCCCATTCCAGTGCCGTGCAAATCATATGAACGATTTCTGAAGCAGCTTCGTGTAAATTTTCGGTTTCAGACAATGTTTGTGTCACTGAATACTGCATCATGAGTCGCCTTTCATTTTCCTTGCGCTCGGTCACATCCGAGATGGATCCGGCAACACGAATCGCATGTCCCTGCTCATCCCATTTAGCCTGGCCGATTGCCTGAAACCAGTGATATTCACCTGACTTTCTTTTTAGGCGAAACTCAATATTATACGGAACACGTTGAAGTATATGCTCCCGCATCGCTATATTTGCTCTTGATATATCATCCGGATGTATTCGTTCAATGAACGCCTGAACGCTATTAGGTAATTCTTCTTCGGTATATCCGAGCAGGTTTTTTAAATAGGGCGAAAAAAAAATATTGTCGGTCCCTACTTCCCAATCCCATAATCCCGCATTGCTTCCGCGTACAGCCAGCGCGTATCGCTCTTCACTTTTTTTCAGACGTGTATTACTTTCATTTAATTCTTTTTCAGCAACGACCATTCTTTTAACCAGCGGTATCACTTCCAATCGCAACAAAACGAGGCCAATGCAAACTATAAATATAACAACCGGAAAAATATGAATCATATTGCTCATAAGCTCGCCATGCTCATTTGACAAACTGGCAAACGAGGCAAACTCAACAATAAAACTGATACTTAACAGGAGAATACTTCCGAGCCAAATCAGCTTTTTATCTTCTTTTCCGCGATACAATTCATAACAGTAAATACTTTGTCGCCAAAAATACCACAAGCAAATACCGAGCAGTGTAAATATGGCAGCCGAATAGATAGACATACTGGCATAGGCTGCCCAACTATATAAAAATTCAATATTAAAAAAATATCCCATGACACTTAATACGCCAATAATAAAAAGTAAAAAAATACAAATTTCAATGACAACTGCAACCGGTTTTCTGGAAGCAATGGGGAATAGCGACAGGATCAATCCGGTTAATCCAAAACCAATTGCTGAATTAAACGCAATTCTTCCGGGATATACCGGACTGCACTTGATCCATGACGTATCAACGATATGATCTATATATAGATCGACGTGAAACAGATATTGAATTAATGTCACTGTTGCAATCAGAAAAAGCAGACTACCGCAAATAAACTGGATGTATCGAAAGTAGCGTGAAGAGAAAACAAAGCAAACCAAACCGATTCCTGCAAGACTGAAACAAACACTGCCGCCAAATGTAACAGGCAGGGAGGTGATATTGGGATGCAATAATATCGGAATTTTTAAAAGCCAACCGACTATGGCAGACAACCCCAGCAAAAAAAGCAGGACACCAGGTAACACTTGCAGTGCTCTTTTTATCATAGTTGTCCTTGTAGCTATTCACTCACCTGAACAAACCTGGACCTCCCTCATTGCGTCAGACCAAACAACATTGAAAGCCAGCGCAACAGTGTGTAAATAACCGGTTCAATGACAAACGACAAAATACCGCTTAATATCAGGATGACAAGTATCAAAAACCCATACGGTTCGATACGGTACATATACCATCCCGCACGTCCGGGCAATAAATGTGCAAGAGCTTGCCCTCCATCCAGTGGAGGTATTGGCAAACAGTTCAAAACACAAAGAACTATATTTATCATCATACCCGCCTGACCCATATAAATCAGTCCCGTGCTGAACCAATTGTCTAAGATTAAACCAAACTTAACCACTAAAGCCCAGAAAAGAGCCATTAAAAGATTGGAAACAGGACCCGCCAGCGCAACAATGACCATGCTATAACGCGGGTTTCGCATATTGCGCGCATCGACAGGCACCGGTTTCGCCCAGCCAAAAATAAAACCGCCAATCACCAGCATCACCAGAGGAACGACAACCGTTCCCATGAGATCCATATGTTTAACAGGATTAATTGTCAGGCGCCCGGCGAGGCGCGCTGTCTGATCACCAAACAGGGATGCAACCCAGCCATGCGCCACTTCGTGCATGGTAATGGCAAATATAACGGGAATCGCCCAAATGGCGATTTTCTGAATAACGGTGAGATCCATGGGCTTTACTCTTTGATATATGAATAATAATTAATATATTATAATGCTTCACGCATTTTACTACATTATCGGGTGGAACAAACTAAAAGTGACATTACTCTTCTACAAAATAGCTGCTGGCATTCTTATTTTCCTGGTAACCCTGCTCGCCATTATCTATCCCATCCGATCACGAGCGCGACCTAAACACAATCGTCTGCTCGAGTTGGCTGATGCATTTGCCAGCGGAATTTTTCTCGGCACCGCGCTGTTCCACATGTTACCGGATGCGATAAAAGATTTTTCCGTTGTTCAATCTATGAATACTTACCCGATTGCCGAATTGCTCTGCGCTGCCGGTTTTCTTATTTTACTTTTCATGGAGCGCCTGTCGCACTATTTCGCGACTGAAAAAAATCATGCCAACACAATGTCCTACATGCTCGCGATTATTTTAATTGCACACTCCCTGATTGAAGGAACAGTACTCGGAGTCAATTCAACGTTTGCAACAGCTGCCGTCATATTCATTGCCATTATTGCTCACAAAGGCTCTGAAAGTTTTGCGTTGGCTGTCGTGCTGAATCGCAGTCATTTATCGCTAAAAAAAATAATGGGGCTTATTATTATATTTTCACTCATGACGCCTTTGGGTGTTGTATCGGGTGCTGGCCTCATGAGCTCCTTGAAAATAAATAACAATGAATTATTCACTGCCAGTTTTAATGCATTCGCAGCGGGAACATTTCTTTATATGTCAACCTTACACCATGTTAATCACCATCAGCGTCAGCACGAAAAAGAAAGCTTGCTTGAGTTTGGTGCATTGCTGATCGGATTAATTATTATGGCGCTGCTGGCGGTGTGGGCGTAAATAAAAGTGTTACGCTTGAAATTATCCGTTCCCCCCTTCCTTTCCTTCCCCCACAAAACGGGGGAAGGAAAGGAAGGGGGGAACGCCGCCTGATTTAAGCCGTCACCAGCCCCAACTCCTGCACCGCATCACGTTCCTTACGCAATTCATCCAGCGTCAAATTAAATTTCTCTTGTCCAAATTCATTTTGAGTCAGCCCGGTGATCACTTTCAATTTGCCAGCTTCTGTACGACAAGGAAAAGAAAAAACAAGCCCTTCATCCACGCCATATTCACCTTGCGAACAACGCGCAACTGAGAAACTTTCACCTTGCACGGTATCATGCGTCAGATTATAAACACCCGTTAACGCAGCATTGGCCGCAGACGCAGCAGAGGATGCACCGCGCACTTTAATCACTTCTGCACCGCGTTTTTGAATAATCGAAATAAAATCATTTTTCAGCCACTGTGTATCCGTAATCACATCCGCTGCAGACTTGCCATTAATTTTTGCATGATAAAAATCCGGATATTGTGTCGACGAATGATTCCCCCAAATCGTCATTTGTGTCACCGCCGTCACATCCACATTTGCCTTGATCGCAAGCTGCTTGCGTGCACGCAACTCATCCAGTGTTGTCATGGCATAGAAACGATCGCGCGGAACATCCGGCGCATTATTCATTGCAATCAGGCAGTTTGTATTACATGGATTCCCAACGACAAATACACGCACATCGTCTGCTGCATGATCATTAATCGCACGACCCTGTGTTGTAAAAACCTTACCATTAATTTTTAATAAATCAGACCGCTCCATACCTTCCTTGCGTGGCACAGCACCAACCAGAACTGCCCAATTCACATCGCGCATGGCTTCATTGACATCCGACGTACAGACAACATTTTTTAATAATGGAAAAGCGCAATCATCCAATTCCATCGCAACGCCTCTGAGACTCGGCAGTGCAGGCTCCAGCTCCAGCAGCTGCAAATCAATTTCTGTGTCCATTCCCAGCATTTGCCCTGATGCAATTCGAAATATCAGTGCATAACCAATCTGCCCGGCCGCACCGGAAATCGCAACCTTAACCCGCTTTTTCATAATTTTTGCTCCCTTATTGATGATGAACCTATTCTACATGTGACAACGCCCGGATGAAACGCTAAAATCCGCGCCATGCAGACACTCATGACAAAAATACCCTTAAGCCTTTATATCCATATTCCATGGTGCATACGCAAATGCCCCTATTGCGACTTTAATTCGCATGAAACACGTAATCCTATCCCTGAAGATTTATACATAAAAACATTGCTGCGCGACCTGGACGAGCAAGTGAATCGCTTGGAAAATCGTATTATTTCAAGCATTTTTTTTGGTGGTGGCACCCCGAGTCTCTTTACGCCCGGTGCGATTCAGGAGATTCTCACCGGCGTCAATCAGCGCGTCAAACTGACAGACACCGTTGAAATTACACTGGAAGCGAACCCTGGCACGGTGGATGAAGGCCGTCTTCCGGGATTTCGTCGGGCGGGGGTGAATCGCCTGTCCATCGGTGTACAAAGCTTGCAAGATGAAAAATTACGCGCGCTGGGCCGTATTCATGATCGCGAACATGCATTGCGCGCCATTGATGCGGCCATTCGCGCAGGTTTTGATAATTTCAATCTGGATCTCATGCATGGTTTGCCTCAACAATCGATCGAGGATGCCTTGCTTGATATAAAAGACGCGCTCGCCTTTCAACCGCCCCACCTGTCCTGGTACCAGCTCACGATTGAACCGAATACTTTTTTTCATCATCAGCCGCCTGTGTTGCCGCATGATGATATTTTGTGGGATATTCAGGAAAAAGGTAAATCCATTCTGCAACACGCCGGTTTAAACCAATATGAAATTTCAGCTTATGCCAAACCAGGACATGAATGCCTGCACAACAGGAATTACTGGGAATTTGGTGATTATCTGGGTATTGGTGCAGGCGCGCACAGCAAAATAACCGATACCGAAAAACAGATTATCACGCGTCATTCACAATTAAAAAATCCGCGCGACTATCTGAATCCCGATAAAAAACTCACTGCATCACAGACAACCCTGACACAAAAAGATCTTTGTTTTGAATTCATGCTGAATGCATTGCGTTTAACGAAAGGGGTTTCCTGTGATTTATTTACAGAACGCACAGGTCTTGCGATCGATACACTGGAACCTGTTTTGAGTTTTGCGAAAGAAAAAAAATTAATGGTGGATGAGAAAAACAGATTGTGTGCGACGGAAATGGGGCAACGGTTTTTGAATGATGTAGTAGGATTATTTTTGGTGGATAAATAATCCACCAAAAATAATCCAATATCTCTTGCTAACACAAAAACTGCCCGCACACCGGATCCAGTATATGATAGGAAATACCCAACGCAAGAAAGGTCGGATTTTTAATTTGTGAGTTACTGTACATCAGCGTGGTATACGACAAATCGGCTTCCCAGTTTTGAGTCATATTATAACTCACACCCAAAGCAACTTCCGGTCGAAACGCAGAAGACGTTGAGCTGGGAATCGAAACATTTTCAACTTTTCCGTTCGTTTTTGCAAAAAAATACGCGCCGCCCAATTTGGCAAAAGCCGCAAACCCGGAATCCCACAGTGGAAACATTCCCTTGCCCAGCAAATCAAAACTGCCTGCACGTGTTTTAAGATTATTACTCACGTTTGGTGTTTGATAATTCATGGATGAGTAAAACATAAAACCACTTTCAATGGCCGCATACCGGTTCATGTTATAACCACCAAAGATGCGTGAACCAATACCGGATCCTTGCGGTTTTACTGTTTCAGTTACGCCTGGCGCGATCGTGATTGTCTGATTTTGACCGTTTAAATTGGATAGACCCAGCATCAATCCCAAATAGCCCCCCTGTGCAGATGCATGAGCTGTACTGACGACACCAAGGAGAATTGCTGCAATACTCCATTTTTTTATAATTTTAACAATCATGATGAAATCCTCTTCAATTGATTTGTCGATTTTAAAGATAAGCAAGGAAAAGTCCAGCTACAACTTCACAAACTGCAATTCCCATATCGCACGGCCACATAACCGTCCGCGCTGTTCAAACTTCGTCATAACCGGACGCTGGGATGAACGATCAGCATATTGACCTGAATCCATCACATTTTTCAATTCCGTTATCGTCGATAACACGTCCATCATCTGTTCCGCATAATGCTGCCAATCTGTCGCCAAATGAATCATCCCACCTGGTTTCAGGCGGGTTAGAATTAATTTCACAAAATCTTCCTGAATCAAACGGCGCTTGTGATGCTTGCGTTTGGGCCAGGGATCGGGGAAAAAAATTTGCACGACATCGAGACTGTTTTCCGGAATACACTGCTGCAATACTTCCACCGCATCGGCATAATAAATCCGAATATTTTTGAGTTCAGCCGATTCTATGCCTTGCAACAAACTACCCACGCCCGGTAGATGCGTTTCAATGCCGATGAAATTTTCGGAAGGATTCGACTTCGCCATTTCCAACAGGGAATAGCCGGAACCAAAACCAATTTCCAGATTGGTTTTTGCATCGCGCTGAAAAACTGTCGCGAGATCAATGAGCCCATCCTGTAAATTCAATCCAAGTACCGGTAAAACGCTATCCAGCGCGCGTTGTTGCGCCTCGGTGATACGACTGTCACGGCGCACAAAACTGCGAACTCGCCGCAAAGGTACATTATTCATTCAATGGCTCGCTTTTATTTTTCTTTAATACATCCGCGATAAGATTCTGTTTAACCTGATGCAACTGCCGTTCAAGTCCAACAGGATAGGCCGTTTCATGAGGAATTTTTAAAAACTGTTCCACCTGCTGCAAGGTACGTGCGCGTATGGCATGTATGGATTCCTGAGCGCTGACACGCTTTCCCTGACGAAATACAGGCTGAAGCAAATCATACGATGCATCAAAATGATCCAGCTGAATCAATGTGTGCGGTGAACCCAGAGAGACACATTCCGGATTGCTCTCGGAAATGCCTTGCCGAACATCATAAATAATATCCATCACACACACACCGTCCTGCACAAAACGTCGCACCTGATGAATACCTGGATTTGAAATTTTCACCGCCTGTTCGGATAATTTTATTTTGTATTCCCATTCACCCTGTTCGTTACGCAGAGCCGATAATTTATAAACGCCATCCAGCGCAGGTGCATCGTAAGCCGTCGCAAGATGTGTTCCAACACCCCACACCGAGATGACCGAATTATTTTTTTTCAGATCTTTAATAACCGACTCATCCAGGCTGTTGCTGGCAATAATTTTTGTTTGGGTAAATCCCGCCTCATCCAGCAACCGGCGTGCCTGTATGCTCAAGGCTGCCATATCACCGGAATCCAGACGAATGCCGAGTAATTCAGAACCCTCTGCTCGCAACATCTTGCCGACTTCAATCGCATGATGCACGCCCTGAAGGGTGTTGTAGGTATCCACCAGTAAAACACAATTGTTGGGCATGACTTTTGCATACGCTGAAAAAGCTGTCATTTCATCGGGAAAAGCTGTCACCCAGCTATGGGCATGCGTCCCGGAAACAGGAATATTATATTTTTTACCTGCCAGCACATTCGATGTTGCAGCAACCCCGCCTACGTAAGATGCACGACTGGCCGACAACGCACCATCAGGACCCTGTGCGCGTCGCAGGCCAAATTCCAGTACAGCATCACCAAGGGCTGCTCTGCAAACACGCGAGGCTTTCGTCGCCACCAGCGTTTGAAAATTAATAATATTTAGCAAGGTGGATTCAATCAACTGACATTGAAGCAATGGGCCCTTGACTCGCAATAAAGGCTCATTCGGGAAGACCAGCGTACCTTCGGGAATCGCATCGATATCACAGGAAAATCGCAAATTGCGCAAATATTCCAGAAATTCCGGCAAAAACAACGAACTGCCATTCAGCGTATTCAAACCTTGCAAGTAAGCCAGATCCTCGTCTGCAAAATGCCAGTCCTGCAGAAATTCGACGACGGTTTCAAGACCGCAGGCCACAGAATAATCGCCATTAAACGGCTGCTTGCGAAAAATCTGGTGAAACACCGCTTCGCGTTCATGCATACCCAGCTTCCAATAGCCAAAAGCCATGGTCAACTGGTACAAATCAGTTAATAAAGGAGATATCACTCGATTTACTCATCTATAATTATTACAAAATACTACAACTCAATAGCAACCGGCATTATACTTCAAACCATGATTACACTCGAACACATTAGTAAAAATTATCTAACCCGATCAGGCCCGATCACTGCACTGAAAGATATCAGCCTGCATGTGAATACCGGCGAAATTTATGGCATTATCGGCCAAAGCGGCGCGGGAAAGAGTACGCTGATCCGTTGTGTCAACCTGCTGGAAAAACCGGATACCGGGAAAGTCATTGTCGATAAGGCAGAACTAACCGTGCTATCACCCCCGGCCTTACGCACTGCACGCCAGAACATTGGCATGATTTTCCAGCATTTTAACCTGTTAAATTCACGCACTGTGTATGAAAATGTCGCGCTTCCGCTGGAACTGGCCGGCCAGGACAAACGGACGATTGCGGCCTTGATTCACCCCTTGCTCGAACTCACCGGTCTCACCGACAAGATAAACTATTATCCGGGACAACTAAGCGGTGGACAAAAACAGCGGGTTGCCATCGCCCGCGCACTGGCTTCACGACCCAACGTGTTACTCTCGGATGAAGCCACTTCTGCGCTGGATCCTGAATCCACCAGCCACATTCTGGATTTATTAAAAAATATACGCGACACCTTGCACCTGACCATACTCCTGATCACGCATGAAATGTCTGTCATCAAAGCCTGCTGTGATCGTGTTGCGATTTTACAACAGGGTGCGCTGATTGAAGACAATGAAGTAGGCGAATTTTTTGCGCACCCCAAAACACCGATTGCCAAAAAATTTATTGTGTCTTCCCTCAAACAAACACTACCTGCCGTGATTGCCGAAAAAATTGTCCCGCACGAACAAATACATTATCATCCTGTTTTACGTTTATGGTTTTTTGGAGGCGCTGCCACCCAGCCCATCGTGGGGCAACTCATGAATCAATTCAACTTGCGCATTAACATTTTACAAGCGAATGTTGAATATATTAAAAAACACGCCATGGGCATTATGACACTCGCCATCGATGGTGAGAAAAATAACCTTGCCGCAGGTATAAAGCATCTGGAGCAATCCGGTATTCAAGTCGAGGTACTCGGTCATGTCCCAAACGATATTATCCCTTTTGCCTAGTGCAACGTTTGAAACGATATACATGGTTTTGATTGCAAGCCTTCTGGCCATTCTGGTCGGATTGCCGCTGGGTACGCTTTTATATATTACGCAGAAGGGCAATATTCTCGAACAGACAGCGACACATCAGGCGCTCTCGATGATTGTCAATATGACACGCTCGATCCCCTTTGTGATTTTAATGATTGCCGTCATTCCCTTTACACGGCTTCTGGTCGGCTCATCCATCGGGACGAATGCAGCGATCGTTCCACTCAGTCTTGCCGCGATGCCATTTCTTGCGCGTATTGTAGAAAATGCCTTACTGGAAGTGAGTACAGGATTAATCGAGGCAGCCACTGCAATGGGCGCAACCGTCTGGCAAATTATTATAAAAATACTGATTCCGGAAGCACTCCCTGGTATTATCAATGGTCTGACGCTGACGATTATCAGCCTGATTGGTTATTCCGCCATGGCAGGCGCGGTCGGCGGCGGAGGTCTTGGAGATCTGGCTATTCGTTATGGTTACCAGCGCTTTGATGCAACCGTCATGCTGATCACCATCGTCATTATGATTCTCCTCGTACAAATTGTTCAATATACCGGCGATAAAATCGCAAAACAGCTTGCTCATACACGAACGTAATGGAGTCACAATTCGCATGTTAAAAAAACTGAAAACACTTTTCGTTTTATTCAGTCTGATTGGATTAACCGCTTGCGGTTCTCGCGATAAAAACACTCTGAAAGTCGGAACCATTGCCGGCCCCGAAACAGAATTGATGGAAATCGCGAAACAAACCGCGAAAACAAAATATGGTCTCGATATTAAAATTATCGAATTCACCGATTTTATTCAGCCAAATGCAGCGCTCAATGATGGCAGCATTGATGCCAATATGTTTCAGCATCAACCCTATCTCGACCAGCAAATAAAAGACCGTCATTACGCGCTGATCGCGATCGGCAAAACATTCGTTTATCCCATGGGCGTTTATTCCAGCAAGATTAAAAAGCTGCAAGATCTTCCGATGAAAGGAACGGTAGGCATTCCAAACGATCCGAGCAACGAAGGACGTGCATTATTATTACTGCAAAAAGCAGGCGTCATTACACTTAAAAATCCTGCTGAACTTTTCGCAACTCCGGCCGATATTCAAACGAATCCCAAACAACTCCGGTTTAAAGAACTGGACGCGGCACAACTGGCACGCAGCTTGCAGGATGTGGATGCGGCGGTGATCAACACGAATTATGCCATTCCTGCCGGACTGTCGCCGACTAAAGATGCCATTTTTCATGAAGGATCCGACTCACCTTATGCCAATATTATTGTCATCCGCAGTGATGAACAAAATGATCCGCGCATGCACCAGCTTGTTGCTGCATTTCAGTCAGCTGAAGTGGCAGAAGCTGCAAGAAAAATTTTTAACGACCAGGCAATACCTGCATGGTAAGCTATATTTTTTCAACACATTGAGAAGGAAACGTCAATATGCTGGATATAAAGAAACCTGGAATGATCATCAGCCTTTGTGTACTTGCAACCGGTTGCGCCTCCCAAATGGGAAGCAATCCGCCTGTTGTGAAACTTGATCCGAAATATACTCAGGGAAGTGCCGAACAATTATTTAGTACGGGTGAAAAATATGCAAAAGGAATCGGCGTAACACGCAATTATGCCGAAGCCGCAAACTATTACCGTGGTGCAGCGCAAAAAGGAGATGCCAAGGCAGAATATGCTTTAGGTTACATGTATCGCACAGGCCACGGGGTTCCACGCGACTACAATGCAGCGGCGCAATGGTTTGAGCGCGCAGCCGCGCAAGGTAATTCCGATGCCGAATACAGTCTGGGTGTGCGTTATATGCTGGGACAAGGTACTCCACAGGATAATAGCAAAGCCCTTCAATGGTTTGAAAAAGCCGCTGGACAAGGAAATCCTTATGCAGAAAATCAGTTAGGCTTCATGTATGCCGCAGGCAAGAATGTTCCTCAAAATTACGGCACATCGATTGGCTGGTATCAAAAAGCAGCAGATCATGGACTCGCCAGCGCGCAATACAATCTCGCTCTGATGTATTCGAATGGAATTGGTACACCGGTTGACAAGGCAAAAGCCAAACAATTGTTCGCTATGGCAGCTGCGAAAGGTTTTGATCCGGCAAAGCAGGTAGCGGAGCAGAATTGATGCGGGTGTGTTGAGCGGATTTTAACAGATCAGGTAGAGGCACAATGCTACGCTCCCCCCTTCCTTTCCTTCCCCCACAAATCGGGGGGAAGGGACGCACAGTAGCTGAATTAATATATAATTTTAATACCGTGGGTTCCTTCCCCCCGATTTGTGGGGGAAGGAAAGGAAGGGGGGAACGTAACTTTTCAGTTCGAACAGCTCCGCCGGATCTAACTTGGAAACATCACCATGCACATCGCCCGCAAACGTTTTGGCCAACATTTTCTAGCCGATAAACAAATCATTCAGCGTATTGTCGACGCCATCATGCCCACACCTGATCAACACATCGTTGAAATTGGACCGGGACAAGGTGCACTGACATTACCTGTTTTGAAAAAAACAGGCAAACTGGATGTCATCGAAATTGATCGTGATTTAATTCCATTACTCAAAACACGTTGTGCCGAAAAAGGCGATCTGATTGTTCATCAGGCAGACGCACTGGAATTCGATTTCAGCCAATTAATCACCGATGACCAACCGCTGCGTCTCATTGGTAATTTGCCTTACAATATTTCAACCCCGCTGATTTTTCATTTACTGGATTATGCATCGCATATTCGCGATATGCATTTCATGCTGCAAAAAGAAGTGGTGGATCGCATGGCAGCACGGCCAGGCACACCGGCTTATGGGCGGCTGAGTATTATGGTGCAATATCATTGCCGCGTAACGTCTTTGTTTAATGTTGGCCCCGCCGCATTTAATCCACCACCAGAAGTGAATTCCAGCATTGTAAAACTGGTACCGCATCGGGAATTTCCCCACCTCGCAATGGATTACACGCACTTTGCAGCGTTAGTCAAAGCCGCTTTCGCGCATCGACGCAAGACATTGCGTAATTGTCTGCGTGATATTGTCAATGATGACACTTGGGAAAATGTACACCTGGATTCAAAACAGCGCGCTGAACAACTGAGTCTCGGCGACTATGTCAAATTAAGCAATTCACTGGTGAGTCAATAATGTCGACCTATGCGATTGGTGATATTCAGGGTTGTTTTTTTGCGCTGGAAAAATTATTGGAAAAAATCCATTTCGATGCAGAAAAAGATTTTTTATGGTTCACGGGTGATCTCATCAATCGCGGACCGCAATCACTTGAAACCTTGCGTTTCATCAAAAATCTTGGGAAACATCAGCAAATTGTCCTGGGGAATCATGATTTGCATTTACTGGCGATGGCACATGATGCGCATGACGGTTGGCCCGATGATACGCTCGCACCGATTTTAAAAGCGGGTGATTGCGAGGAATTAATCGATTGGTTGCTGCATCAACCGTTGTTACATCATGATGAAACGCTGGGCTATACCATGATACATGCAGGTCTTGCGCCGAGCTGGGATTTGACACGCGCCAAAAAACTTGCGGCAGAAGTGGAAGCGATCTTGCAGAGCCATCAACGAATGGATTTTTTTCACGAAATGTATGGCAATACACCCACACACTGGCGCGATGATTTAACCGGATGGGATCGCATTCGTTGCATCGTCAATTACTTCACACGCGCCCGTTTCTGTCATCCGGATGGTTCGCTTGAATTAAAAACAAAAGAAAATATACGACAGGATCAAACGAATCTGATTCCCTGGTTTAACATTCCCGGGCGACAAAATGCCGATTTAAATATTCTATTTGGACATTGGGCAGCACTCGGTGGCGTGACACACACATCGAATGCGTTTGCACTCGATACGGGATGTGTCTGGGGATATTGCCTAACCGCCATGCGCCTGGAAGATCAAAAATGTTTTAACGTGTCGTGCAAATAAAAACATCAGGGGCAACGTCTTTGCAACGGCTTTTCTTCCTGATCCGGACTTTCATCAATCAATACCCTGGCGCGCCCATAAACCTGACCGAACTTTTTCAAAAAATCTGACGACTGTTCCTTGCTCATCGGCGCAAGAAAAGTCAAAAGAAATACGATCAGATCCTGATGAAGTTTCGTGTGTAAATGAGGCGCTGCAAGCAAAAGAAATTCATAAACATTCGGCCAAAAATTTTGTAATTTTAATCGATAATTGACAGGATCAGTGACAGGTAATGAAGTCGTCAGCAAAGGATATAATTGCGTTGCTTTCGGCAACATTTTTGAAAAACTGTTTTCATAAAATTCACTTAGCACTTGCTGGTCACACGGTTTAAACATACTCAGGGTGAACAACGTTGAACATCTTCGAGATTTTGTCAGAGCAGGCGCTATTTTTCTTATCAAGCTATGCAGAAAAACACGTACCGGAAGTTAGCCTGCCATGTTTTAATGCCTCGTTGATTATATGGATATTTTTTCTCATGGCTCCCAGATAAATGATCCTGCTTACCCTGTCTGTGGATAATGACGCTGCCTTTATTTCGGATAACAGATGGCTTGACTTCATAATGTAGACCCCATTTAATAGTCTTTTTTTGATTAATTATTATGCATTTCTTGTCGAAAAAGTCAAACTACCCTCGTATCCTATCCAGCATCAAAAACTCACACGCGTATTGATTTTTTTCATCCGCCGCGCGTTCAACCCGCTCAATCACATGCCATTCCGCGTCATTCCATTCCGGAAAAAAAACATCCGCAGAAAAAACATGATGCACAATCGTCAGATACATACGATCAGCCATCGGCAACATTTGTTGATACAATTCCGCACCGCCAATCACGCAAATTTCAGATTGATCTTTCACGACTTCCAACGCAGATTGAATTGAATTAACAACCACACAACCTTCCGCATTGACATGTTGATCCCGCGTGATCACCACATTCAAACGACCCGGCAATGGACGACCAATCGATTGATGGGTTTTCCGCCCCATCAGGATAGGTTTCCCCATCGTCACCTGTTTAAAATGCTGCAAATCCGCGGGCAAATGCCATAAGAGTTGATTGTCTTTTCCAATCGCGCGATTGTCTGACAGGGCAACAACGAGGGAAATACGCAAGGTTATAAGTCTCCGGTTTTGATAAGAATATAATTATCTGACTCAACCCGATTATTCAAAAGGGCTTTTTGCTCACATAGAGATTGCCATTGAAGGGTAAAAACAAAAACTTCAATATAATCAATTAGATATCAAAAAATCCCTTGAAAAAATTTTTTGCGACGTCAAAATTTGTTAGTATAATCAACAAGTTGTGTACTTTCTTCCGGTAAAAGTCGCTAAAATGCAGTATCTTGCTGCTAAAATGCAATAACTTGCAAATATCGTTTTTGCTAATCCGCCCGCAACGCCACCACCGGATTAAGCCTCGATGCCTGATGTGCCGGATAAAAACCAAAAAAAACACCTGTTGCCACTGACACGGTAAATCCAACCAGCGGCGGCCACAAAAAAATCGTAAACTCCCAATGCCAATACAATGCAACGCCATAAGCAATCACGATACCGAGCAAAACGCCCAGCAGACCACCTGCCATCGCGAGAATAACCGCTTCGACCAAAAACAATAAACGAATATCCCGACGGGTTGCGCCCACTGCCATGCGAATCCCCATTTCACGTCGTCGCTCAACCACTGACACCAGCATGATATTCATCACCCCAATTCCACCGACAAGCAGCGACACACCACCAATCAATCCTAAAAAAACCGTGAAAATTTCATTCTGTTTTCCCATACGTTTCACCAACTCTTTTGCACTACGAAAAGCATATTGCTTGCCAGAAAATATGTGTCGCAAATAATTTTCAACATGCACCTCTACACGATCACTCGACGCATTTTCAGAAAGCTTCAACACAATGTTATTAATCACCGCATACTGACTGGCGAGAAAAGCCGCTTCAATCGGCAAAATAACGGCATTATTCACATTGCCATCCACAAAACTGTTTTCCGGAAAGTATTTTGCAACACCTGCAATCGTAAAAATCGCACTGCCCACCTGAATTTGCTGTCCAACAGGATTCATCAGGGTATGTTGTTTTATCTGCTGATAGAGACCATCACCAATCACGCAAAACGGTTCGTAATGATCAAGATCGGAAATAAATCGCCCTTCTGCCATTTCTATATGTGTAATACGCGCAAAACTTTCTGTCACGCCCACTATAGCGCCATCGAGCGCATGGCCGTTAAACTGAATGGGATTATACAATTGTATGTACGGTGCAACTTCCAGAATAGAATGATCGGAATCCGAAATAGCTTTCGCCTGCTCGACCGATAAACTTTTTTGCGTCGCATTCTGAAATAATTTATCAGACGACTCGCTGATCGTGATCGCCAGCAAATCAGTGCCCAGTGTTTTAAATTGTTTTAACGCTTCATTCGTCGCCATTTCACCGCCCGAAATCATCGCAACAACAGAAGCTGTTCCAACCAGAATACCGGTTAACGCAAGTATGGAACGTAATTTCGCCGACAATAAATTCTGCCATCCTTCCTGAAAATACGCCGTCCATCTCATACGATTCGACCATCATTAATTATAATCGTACGCTGACAGTGTCGACTGATTTTTTCATCATGCGTCACGATCACGATCGTCCGTTTTTCTGCTTGATGGAGATCCAGCAACAACTGCATAACATCACGACCGGTGCCGGAATCCAGCGACCCTGTCGGTTCATCTGCCAGAATAATCTCCGGATTTCCAACCAGCGCACGCGCAATGGCAACACGTTGCTGCTGACCGCCTGATAATTGATTGGGTTTATAATGAGAAAATTTTTCCATGCCCACTTTTTTCAATAGGCTCAATGCTTTTTGCCTGGATAATTCTTTTTCTTCATTTCGATAAAACAAAGGCAACATGACATTTTGCAACGCGTTCATTTTAGGTAACAGAAAAAAAGACTGAAAAACAAAACCCGTTTTTTGATTACGAATATGCGACAATTCATCCGAAGTCAGGCGCGACACATCCTGATCTGAAAATAAATAATGGCCACTCGTGCCCTGATCCAGAAATCCAATGATATTCATTAAAGTGGATTTTCCTGAACCGGATGCGCCCACAATCGCAATCATCTCTCCGCGATTCAATTCAAGATTAATTGATTTCAATGCGTGAAATTCACTGGCATGACTTCGATAGACTTTTGAAATATTTTTTAACCTAATCAGTGAAGACAATGTTTTCTCCAGGAAGCAAACCCGAATCAATCGTCACAGAATCCAGCGTGGTTTCGCCTGTTTTAACCAGTATCAAATGCACTTTTCCACTTTTTTCATTTTTCACATTCAGATATGTTTTGCCATCTTTTTGAATAATCGCTTTAATCGGAACAGTCATTTTGGCTGCATTATCCAGCTCGATTGCAACTTTAGCTGTCATGCCAACATGAATACGATTTTGTTGTTCACGCGTCAGAACGGGCACAACGACTTCCACAGAAAAAGCAGGCAATCCACCTTGCATCGATTCGCCCTGCCGATCAATGGCTGTAATTTTTCCATCAAGCACCACATCAGGAAAAGCCATCCCCGTTACTTTAACGGATTGGCCCTGTTTCAATTGGTTCACGCTTAATTCGCCGACGCTCACATGCACCGTCAAACCACTCACATCACCAATCACTGCAATCACATCACCCTGCCTGACAGAATCACCCTGTTGAATTTTTTTTAATTCACCGCTGCCTTCTTCTTTCACTGGCAGCAACACAACACCGTTCGCGGGCGAAACAACATGGATTTGACGCAGTGCATTTTGTTCATGCAACACTTGCGTAATTTTATCAATGTCTTCAATTTTTAAATCGTAAAAATTCTTTCCCTGAAGATCGATCTGCTTTTGTAAATTGTCCAATGCATCTTTTGCCTGAACCAGGGAGAGTCTCGCATTATAAAAACCTGTCTGTTTTGATTTATAATCATCATCCGAAATCAAACTGTTTTTATGTAAAAAATCACTTTCGCGCATTTCCGTTTGATGATTCGCGTACTCTGTTTTCGCTTTAATATATTGCATCAGGGCAGTTTTGTAATCTGACTGGAATTTTTCAGATGAAATAAAAAATAACGGCTGGCCTTTTTTCACCTCATCGCCAAAATGAAATTGAACATCATTCATCACACCGTCTGCCGGGCTTGTCATCATGACAGTTCGAATCGGCTCGATAATGCCGGAATAATACAAAACCGAATTAACGGGTTTGGTGACAGCTGTCACTTGCATCGTTTTTTCTGTTTTCATTTTACGATGAGTCGTGCACGTATATAAACACGCGATCAATAATAAAAATAAAATCAGTTTGATGTAGTTTTTCATTTTGTATTCTTCACTATCAAGTATAACGCACCTTCACATTCCACGTTTTCAATGTAGCTCCCACCAGCAAATCAAGCCGTGTTAATGCTTTTAAATAATCGATTTTTGCACTCAACGCTATTTGTTGTGCCGCGCGATATTGTTGTTGCGCCGCTTGCAACTCCAATCCATCAATCAAGCCAAATGAATATTTTTGAAAACTGATTTTCCAGGTTTTAGCTTGCAAATCTTCCGCCTGTTTTGCAAAACGGATCGCACGCATCGCACTGTAAATACCATTCCACACATTAATCACATTGGTTTTCTTCGCCCATGCTTCCTGTTTCAACGCAAGCTCCGCTTCACGCAAGGCAATTTTTGCATTCGACACTGCCATTTTAGCTGGACGATCGTCAATCGGAATAGTGAGATTCAGTGTCGCACTGTCTGTCACATTCACGCCATTCACAAGACTGTTGATGCCCGCATTTGGGCCTCCGCCATTTCCATTACCGGTGCTGCCATTCAGCAATAAATTTAATTGCCAGCGCGTGTTATCTTTCGCTGATTGTAAATTTCTTCGCGTCGATCCATTCAATGTAATATTATCAACCTGATATTGAATGTCTTTTTCCAAACTCATTTCTTTCGCCTCATCCAATGTGGGAATATGATATTTTTGGATTAATCTTTCAATATTGACTTCACGAAATGTAACGCGCGTATTCGGATCCATTCCAATTGCCGTTAATAATCCATAAGTAGCCTGCTGCAAATTATTTTGATCCACTTCAATTTTTGTGTGTGCACTGGCTGCATCCGCTTGCACTGTCACAAGTTCCACCCCCGCTTTACGGCCTGCTTTAATAAACAAGCGTGTTTGTCTGACGGATTCTTCCGAACGATGCAGTGACTCTTGATCAATCATCAATGTATTGCGAGCTGAAATCACATCAAGGTAAGCATTAATGACATCCGTCGTTGTTTGTCGCAATTGGAATTCCACATTCAGTCGACTGATGCGCTCACTCTCCATCGCATCATCGAGCGCGGCTTCCACAATCGGACGACCAAATCCACGCAACAAAGGCTGCATCACCTGCAATGACAACGCGGGATTATAATGCCCTGCCACTGTATTGGTTGAAACCAGATTCATTTGCGTGCCGATCGGTGTTAATAACGAAACAGAAGGTTGAACACCGGTTTGATTGGCCGTCACCATACCGCCCGGTGTAGTTGAATAGGTTTGCGAGGTTGTTTTGGTGGCCTGTAATCCAAAGTGCGGTTGAAATTGCCATTGCTGAATCTCAAGCGCGTATTTTTGCTGAACATGCATTAATTGCGCCGTCTCTACATTCGGATTTTCACGAACAGCCAACATAATAGCTTCATCCAGTGACAATTCACGAAGCGTTTCTGCTCGAACAGAGGGAAGCAAACAATTTAGCCCGACCACACACAAAACAAAAAAAACATTCACTTTATGTAACATACTCACGACTAAGCTGCAGCTTGCGATCATGACGCGCAATGGATAACTGAACGAGATGCGTCAACAAATCGGAATAGGGCATTCCCGAGGCATTCATTAATTTCGGATACATGCTGATTTGTGTGAAACCCGGAATGGTATTGACTTCATTGAAATAAATGTCGTGTGTCGCGCGCTCAAGGAACAAATCCACTCGCGCCATGCCTTCACATTCCAGCACTTTAAAAATCATTTTGGCGGCATTCTGTACGCGCACATGCAATTCATCTGAAATCCCGGCGGGAATAAAAAGTTCCGCACCCTTTTCATCAAGATATTTTGATGCATAGGAATAAAATTCATGCGTAGGTCGCACTTCACCGACGACACTCGCAATCGGTTCTGCGCCATATTCAGCAGACTCGAGTACAGCCACTTCGAGCTCAATCGCATCGATGCCCTGTTCAACAATAATTTTCGTGTCATAACGAAACGCATTCTGAATGGCAGATACCAGATCTTCTGCACGTTTCACTTTTTCGACACCGACACTCGAACCGGTATTAGCCGGTTTTACAAAAACGGGAAAACCTATTTCATCTGCAATGAGCTGACAAAATTGCGCGGGATTTTTATCCCATAACCCACGATTGATTACACGATAATCCGCAACCTGAATACCCGCTGCCTTGACCAGCCGTTTGGAAATATCTTTTTCCATGCCAATCGCCGAGGCCAATACACCGCAACCGACATAGGGAACATCCGCCAGTTCAAGCAATCCCTGCACCGTGCCATCTTCACACAAAGTGCCATGAATCACGGGAAAAATTACATCAAAAATACGGCCTGAGGCGTTTGACTGTGGAAGCAATTGCGTCGACTGCACGCGTTGCATGGGCTGACCAATCGAATCCGGTTTAAAAAGCATGCGTTCCGCATCGCGTGAGAGACGCAGCTTCGTGGGATCATTCAATTCTTTTTTTAAGACATCGTCGCCCAGAAACCAGACGCCCTGTTTATCAATACCAATGGGAACCACATCAAAACGCGCACGATCGAGATTCTGAATCACATTCATCGCCGAAGATAATGAAACTTCGTGCTCACCTGAACGTCCGCCATATAAAACGGCTACCCGAATTTTTTTTGATTCACTCATGGTTATTTCCTGCGTCTAAAAATGAAAGGGGAGCAGAACACTCCCCCAAGTATCACTTTACTTTTCGCCTTTGTAATCATGGTGCCCATGATGCGCTGGCGCTGTAGTTTGCGGAGCAACCGTTTGATCCGTTGTGCCCTTGCTTGCGCAGCTTGCCAAAACCAGTGCGGAAGCCATAACACCTAATACCCATGCAATTTTCTTCATTTTACTTATCTCCAGTGTGTTTGTTACAGAAAGTTCAGAAATATACCTTTTTTTCACGGCAACTACCAGCAGATCATGTCAATTGTATTGGTTATTTCTTTGACATTCCCATACAAAATGATTAACATACGCAACCGTGAGGCAGAACAGCCAGAATAGGGTCATTTCTCATCAACAAGTGGAAAAACTCGTGAATATTTATCGATACTTACTCTCTTTTTTACTTTTTTTTAGCATCACAGGCTGGGGGCCATTTAATTTTTTTTCGAAGCCGATCACAGAACCCGTGGGCAGTCAGGCCTGGATTGACAAGGAAAGCCGATTGATCAATGCGCAAGCGAACAATCTGGACGCTAACGTATTAAAACTTAGTCTGAGCGCCTATATCCATGCCCGAAAAAGAGGCCTGGATAACAGACAACTGCTGACGATTATTGATTACTCCAAGTCTTCTGCAGAAAAACGTTTGTGGGTTGTCGACCTCAAAAGAGCGAAAGTTTTATTTAATACCTATGTCACGCATGGACAAAATAGTGGAAAAAAGCTGGCTACCTCTTTCTCTAATCAGCCCGGCAGTTTAAAATCCAGCATTGGCGTTTTTGTCACGACACAAAAACCTTACGTCGGCGGAAATGGTTATTCGCTTCGACTGCTGGGACTTGAACCCGGTATTAATGACAATGCCTATCGACGGGACATTGTTTTTCATGGTGCATGGTATGCGACAGGCGCCACAGTCAGAAAATACGGACAATTGGGAAGAAGCTGGGGATGCCCGGCTGTCAGTGAGGACACCGCACGGCCACTCATCGATACCATCAAGGATAATACGCTCGTATTTGCCTATTACCCTGATCGGCGCTGGTTGGGCCATTCGTCATTTTTAGCAGGATAAATGAATTATGCGTAACAGATTTACCTATCTCGGCAATATGCTTGCCTTGCTCGTTCTTTCACTGTCCGCATCCCTTGTGTATGCGAAAAGCTTTGCACTGCCCGCGAATAACAACTCGCTGATCGGTGAAGTACAATACACAACGACCACGCCGGGTGATACAACGACAACGGTTTCAGAACGTTATAATGTTGGTTTAAATACGATTGTAGAAGCGAATTCCGGCGTCCGGGAGCGGTCTGTTTTTGTCACCGGCACACCTTTGAAAATCGGCACGCATTTCATGCTGCCGCCGGTTCCACGTAAAGGTATCGTGATTAATCTGGCAGAAATGCGGCTTTATTATTACCCGCCAAGCACGAATGAAGTCATGACATTTCCAGTCGGCATTGGCAAAATCGGTAAAACCATTCCGATCCGAAATACGACGATCGCCAGAAAAACAACGAATCCGACCTGGACACCGCCGGCGGATATTCGCAAATTCGATGAAGAACAAGGCATTCAGTTACCGAAAGTGATGGCTGCCGGTCCTGATAATCCGTTAGGTCCTTATGGCATTTACCTTGGCATTCCGACTTATCTGATCCATAGCACGATTTTTCCGGAAAGTATCGGTAGACGAGCGAGTTTTGGCTGCATTCGGATGAATGAAAGCGACATAAAAGAGTTTTATCCGATCGTCACACCGGGCACACCGGTTGAAATTATTGATATGCCGTATAAAGTGGCGTGGAATGATGACCGGCTTTATCTGGAAGCGCATGCACCGCTGGAAGAACGCAGCAACGAGGAAACGTCTACTGTTGCGGGTATTGTGAAAAGTATTGAGAAAAACTTGCCGCGGGATCAGGTGACGCTGGTGAACTGGCAGCTCGTCGCGTGGCTGGCGGAACAACCGGATGGAATTCCACATGCGATTGGGGTGAAGGTTAGTTAGGTTGTTTTCACTTTCTTCTGATTTGTTTGTTCTGAAAAATGCTCCCGGTATGGGAGCTTTTTTTAATATTTTTGACTCCCCCTTCCGCCCGTTGGGCACCTTCCCCTGCTGGGAAGGCGTTCTAAGCTAAACTACAACAAAACTTTAAAAACTTCATTTTCTATAAAAACATGGTTCTTATTCTTAACTTATCTTTTTAAATAGAACCAAATCATATATGACCTGGCTTAGGACGCCTTCCCAGCAGGGGAAGGTGCCCAACGGGCGGAAGGGGGAATCAAATAAAACAATATGCAGAACAACATGGCATTAAAAGAAAGAGCACGTCTTTTACGCAAAAATATGACCGTGGCAGAAATGAAATTATGGAACCAGCTACGACGCAAGAAATTTCCCGGCATACGGTTTCATCGTCAAGTTATTCTCGGAAATTATATTGTGGATTTTATTTCCTTTGAACCAAAGATAATCATTGAAGTAGACGGATCCCAACATATTGACCAAATGAATTATGATTTAAAAAGAACAGCGTGGCTGGAATCAATGGGATATAAAGTATTGCGTTATTGGAACAATGAAGTATTAGCAAGTATAGAAAAAGTATTGGAAGAGATATGGAGTTATTGCTTTTGATTCCCCCTTCCGCCCGTTGGGCACCTTCCCCTGCTGGGAAGGCGTTCTAAGCCATACCCGCCGAACAAAAATCCCACGCTACAAAAAAACACCCCCTTTCTCGTGTGAAAAAGAGGGTGTTTAAGTATTACAAGCCAACAAATAAGATTAGCGAGAGTGTCTTCGTTGAGAAACCGAAGCTCTTACTGCTGTTGCAGCAGTTTGTCGTTCTTCATCAGTTTCTTCTTGCTCCACTCGAGGCCGCTCTTTTTGCTCTGCCTCTGTCTTGGCTCGTTTAGCAGCAGCTTCTCGCTGATGCTCACCAAGCGACAGCGCTCTTGGCCGTTGTTCAGCAAAGAACGGTTGCTGCCGTATTCTTTGAATTTCAGGTCGCAGTTCTTTCTTCACTACTTTTTTACTCGCTGCAACACCGAGGTTTGTTTGTCCAAAAGTTACAAACCGCAATGCGGCATAACAAAGTCTAATCAAAAAATGAGCGCGATGTTCTTCTACGACATCCTTATGTTTGTTAATATGCTCTTGCAACGCAATTATACGTTCTGGAATGGTTCTATCTACAGGTTGTCTTGTTTTCTGATCATATGCAGTGTTCTCCAGGATTTTTTCACAACCCCTAAAAAATATGCATTTATCTACCAACTTTAAAAGGCCAGAGTCATTTCGAACTTTCTCTTTATATCCTGCATTGCTTCTTATTGCCGCAAGAATCTGTCTCATTGAGTTGTTAGGACCACTAGGCACCACTTCTCCATTTACATAGCAACAATTCTGAGCCATATCTGGATCTTTCTTATACAGAGCCCGCACGAGAGTTTCATATTCGTCTGCCTGGTATTTTTCAATCGCCAGGAATAATCGTGTGAGCTCTCCCCCGTGTGATAACAATACTTCCGCACGTGGATCAAAATCGGCATTCACGCTGCCTACTCTGTCTTCATCCTGTGAATCTTGCACAATCAGCATGTCTGCCATTTTGTCATATTTGGTGTTCTCGGCAGCCAACTCCTGAACCTTCATTACGGAAAGACCCTCAGGAATCGGATCGTCTTCCAAGCCTGCTACATTAACATGCCCCGTAGCAGACATTAACACAGTAGAAGTAAAAGCAAACTGCCTTTCACCCAGTAATTCAGCTATTTCTGCTATCAACACAGCTTTTTCGTTGGCTTCATTTAACTTCACCTGAACTTCTTGCATTGCAGCCACTTTAGCTAACTCATCATCATCAGCACCAACCGCACTTAATTTTGTTGCGAGCAATTCCTTGCCGTACTTCCTCGTCATGGAAACAAACAAAGGAACAAGCGCATCCGATGCTACAGGCTTGCCTTCCAGAGGTTGCGCAGCGTTACATGTAGCAGAAATACCATCAACGAGTGTAAAAACACCCGGCAAAACTACTTTAATAAATTCCCCAGTCTTAAGCTTCTTTTCCGGGTTCCCTTGGTCATTTATTCCCATAACCATTAAAGGTTCAACTACTTCAGCAAAAACAGGTGAACCTGACACGTCAAGCACTGTTTGCTTCTGTTTATTCAGAAACGAAGATAGAAGTGCTTTTGCTTGCCTCAGCTCTTCAATATCCAGCGACTGTAATTGTTCAAAAATGGAATGCATACCGTATCTCCTCGAATCAAATTATCTTTTTATATAACTCTATATTATCTTACAAACCTTAAAATAACCTTAAATATTATCAATATCTGCCATTTTGGCATATTTTACTCCATCCTCTGCCTTTTGGCAGGCCTTTCCTCCAGTTCTCTAACCGTTTCACCACCTTGCGTGCGTGTTTTACTGCCAAATAACCTGTAACCGACGTAAATTCCAGGCGCTACACCAAAAATAGCCGCGCCAGCTGTCGCCAATATTTTAAAAAGCGTCATACCAATGTTATCACGCCGCTCGTTCAGGATTTTGCGGTTCTCCGGGGTAAACGTTGCGTTATAAGAGGCAAGCCTTCCACTGGGTGGACGCGCATTGTCGTTCAAAGAGGAAAGTAAGTCATTGACTATTCTATATTTTTTTAACAAAAGCGTGTCTTCGTTCGTACCATCAGCCAGTCGTGCCTTTTCTTTTAACTCAGCACGCTCTTTTGCACCAAATGGTTTGCCATTACCTGATTGACTCTCCAAATGCTGCAAATAGAGATTCAGAACCGTTTTTTTGCGCTCTATCTCAATGATATCATCCACACTCCATGCCGAATCGGGATCAGCTTTTGCTTCTTGCTGTGGGGGCGCCACTATAGCATCCGGATGACAGTCCGCCTGTACCAGACTCGTATGTAATGCAAGCCCTGCTTGCGGATCCAACGCAACTCTGGCCTGTCTATATAATTCACATACCATCGGGTATCGTTCTTCGGATAGCTCAGGGTTTCTTTCAATTTCTGAAAGCGCTCGCTTAATCTCTCTTAACGAACGCTGTCTTTTCGAAACGTCTTCATTCCCTGCATCCTCTAATAAAATTCCTTTACCCGCTTCCAATCCCTGTGTTACCGCAGCACTCGTCAATTGTGCTATTTTTTTTGCCTGCTTAAGCTGTGGAATCTTTTTAACATGCTCGTTTATATCAAAAAAGCGTGTATAAACAGTTTCAATAGGAATCTTTTGCTCACCTGCAACCAACCCGGGCAATGTTTCCTTCAATAACTTTAATATGGAGACAAGATGCTGAAGCTTTCTTGCTTCAGCACGAACCATTTGAATGCTTATCCGATCATCTTGTACCGCCTGAGTCACCTCAGGTGCTGTCAAATCAGCTGTAACCAATTGATTAAGCACGTCAGAAACTGCTCGTGGCAATACATCCGACAAGGAATAAACCCCACCCAAACTGACACGATGATCTGTTCCTTGAAATTGAATCGAAGGCATTTCCTTTCGGGAAAATTTTTTCGCATTGAGGGATAAACTGGCAAGAACACTCTCGTCTATTGCATCCAGATGGGTCAGTAAATTTCTCATCATGAGCTCGTACTCCGCTGGTGATATTTCTTATTGATTGAAACTGTCATCGTACGGGGCGCACATTAAGGTTTTCTTAAGCTTCCCTTAAGGTTTGATTACAGTTTTGTAACAATCAGATGGGGATGATTACACCGTGCTTTAATGGCTTCAATCCAAGGTGCCTTGCGAGTGTTTGGCCAATGTCAGAAAAGGTTTCTCTTTTACCCATTGAAGCGGGCTGAATACCAGGCCCAAATATCAGCACCGGTATGTTTTCGCGCGTATGATCGGAACCAGGCGTAGTCGGATCACACCCATGATCCGCCGTGATCACAGCAATATCGCCAAGCCTCATCAGTGCTTCGAATTCAGGTAATCGCCTGTCCAGTTGTTCCAGCGCATTGGCATAACCCGCCACATCCCGGCGATGTCCATATAACATATCGAAATCCACTAGGTTCACGAATGTCAAACTGTGATCCGGCGCCGTTTTCGCTTCGCGTAACAAGGCATCAAATAATGCCATGTTGCCATCGGCTTTGACCGTTTTCGAAATGCCGCGATGCGCATAAATATCCGCTACTTTTCCAATCGCAATCACTTCATGACCCGCTTCAATTATTTTATCCAGTAACGTGGGTTCCGGTGCAGGTATGGCATAATCCGAACGATTACCAGTTCGCACATAATGCCCGGGCGTGCCCGTGAATGGACGTGCAATCACACGACCGACGTTATAGTCATCCACCAGTTCACGCGCCAGCTCGCACAAGGCCTGAAGTCGGGCTAATCCAAAACTTTCTTCATGCGCTGCAATCTGGAAAACACTGTCTGCCGAAGTATAAACGATGGGTTTACCGGTTTGTTGATGTTCGAGGCCAAGTTCCTGGATAATCTCCGTGCCGGATGCATGCCTGTTTCCGAGGACACCGGGTAACTGTCCGCGCTCGATCAGTTTTTCCAATAATTCATCCGGAAAACTGGGATATTCCGGCGGAAAATATCCCCAGTCGAATAAAGCCGGAACTCCGGCAATTTCCCAATGACCACTGGGCGTATCCTTGCCAAAGCTTTTTTCGGCGGCACATCCGTACACGCCTTCGATTTTTATATCGGTTAGAAGTCCGGGAACCGGTTTACCGCCACTGATCATGGCTGCACCGTTCAAACCCAGACGTGTGAGATGGGGAAGCGTCAAAGGTCCCTTGCGAACGCCCGCCTTGTCAGCTTTGCCACTCGCACACCATTCTGCAATATGACGCAAGGTATCTGCACCCGCATCACCGTATTTCAGGGCATCGTCTGTTGCACCCACCCCAAATGAATCCATCAGAATAATAAATGCACGTGCCATATTCTTACGCCTGTGACCGACAAAAACTTTCTTTAATCATCCAGCCGATAAAAATACTTAAAATAAACGCGACCGGCATAATCATCATGGCACTCATAAAATCACTGGCTGAATACACAGGCGCACCCCCGGCCGTTGCTGCATGAGCCCCACTGGATTCCATGATCCAACCAAAAAATGGCTGGAAAATCGCACCACTCACCATGATGCTAATGGATGCAATGCTGACGGCTGTACTGGTCAATGAAGTCGGGTTCAATTCAGCAATCGCAGGATAACTTAATACCTGGGAACTCGTCACAAAACCAATCAGGAAAAAGAGAGCAATCAATTCTTTCAGATCAAGATTGGGTACATACATCAGAACCAGAATCACAGCCAACGAGACGATCGCGCCAATAATCATCGGCAACACGCGGCGACCAATATGGTCCGAGAACCAGCCAAACGCAGGCGAACCAAAAATAACACCCACAAAAAACAGCGTGGTCGCATAGGAAGCTTCAAGATGACCCACATGATGCACTTCTGTCAGATAATGAATTCCCCAAAGAGCGCCCAGTAAAAAAACCGGCAGATTCATGAGGGATGTGTAGATACCGCCAAGCCAGTTGTTGCGATTGAGCAATACCAGTTTGATACTACGCCAGAAACCGAGCGATTGCAGATGTGTTTTGTCTGCGTGAGCAATATGATCACTATTCGGCGGGCGATCCTGTACGATAAAGATAATGGCCAGCGCCACGAGGATTCCGAGGGATGCGTCAACCAGAACCGCATTACGCCAGCCGATCATGTCACTTAAAATGGCAAGCGGCGTTTGCGCGACCAGACCACCCAGCATCGCCATTGTCACGACCAAACCCGTCACCAGCGCCATTTTGGAAGGCGGAAACCAGCGTGAGGCGAGTCGAATACAACTTAAAAAACAAAAAGAGGCGCCCATACCCACCAGGAAACGCCCTGTTGCGGCAATCACATACGTCTGTGCGAGGGCGAATATAAATGTTCCAATCGTGCAGAATGCCACCGCACCGAGAAGCAATTTTTTAGTCGAAAATCGATCCAGTAAAATCCCGGCAGGAAAAAGACAAAGTGCATTGGCATAAAAATACATGGAAGACAATTGACCCAACTGAGGCGCGTTTAACTTGAAAGCTTCCATCAGCTGTACATCGATCGCGTTGAACAGGTTAAGCTGAATGAATTCGTAAAAGAAAAATAATGAAGCGGTTAAAGTGACAAGCCAACCCAATGCAGCCTGTTCTGTTTTTTGCTCGATCTTTGCAATCATACATCCCCCAAACGCAGCCGATTTTGATAGATCCTTCTACCATAGACTGCATTTAAGCACCAGATTTTTTCCGCGCCCGTGAAACAGGGATATATTCAACTGTGTTCGTTTTATCTCCTGAACCAATAGGAGTATGTGGCGGAGTTTGTTGACTTGCATTCGGGCGTCGCCTCGGACTCAGGCTGTCGGTACGAATTCTGTTCCTTGGACTTGGGCTTGGGCTTGGGCTTGAACTGTGACTGTCGCTAGGATCCCGATGTTTGGGAGTCGAACTTAAACTATCACTTCTGTTTCGACTACGCTCCAGCCTCGGCGACACTATCTCAAATAAATAATTTGTATAGATCGATGGGCGCGCCGGTGCTGTCTTAATCCATTTTTCCCTTTCCTCTTTTTTCTGTTCACGCGTAGGAGGTTTAATCTGATCACCATGATGGGATGCAATGTAATTTACAATCGGCGATAAAAATGTTCTTGTGAGATCTTTAATTTCTCTTAAAGTGTCTGGCGATTTTTTTAATTCACGCGGCAAGTCTTTCCATGGAATAGTACCCAATACCAGTTCGTTATCCGAAGCAATCACTTCATAATCCAACCCAATTCCATCTGCATTATTTTCGATATAAATCGTATTTCTCAATCGTATTGTACTCACCATTAAACTTAAGTCGAAAAAACTTTCCAATGAATTGCGTCGAAGCGTAAGACTCAGTGAATTGGTTTGACCGAGATTGTTCGCATTAAATAATTTTTGCCAGTTTGCATGACCTGATTTTAACGTATCTACTAAATCAGTCGTCAGTCGAACATCCTCACCTCGAATCATTCCGCGAAAGTGATGATGACCCGGACTTAATGTTGTGACAATATCCTGAGTAAATAATGCATGATTTCGAGGTATTGTTACCGTCTTTTCCTTGTCAAAAGGTAATTGATTCAAATCCATCTTTTCAGACGTAACAGGTGTAAGCTCCCAACACCCGGTACCTTCCTGATAACCATAAATCAAAAAAGTGTTATCCGATTTTTTAATCAGTAAAGGTGCGCTTGTACTGCGTGCTTCTATCAGAATATTCACATCCATGTTTCTGATATCATCATTTTCATCAAGACAATGTAGCAAAAGATCACATCCATCAAAAGGCAGGGTTTTCAATAAAGAAATAGAATCTTCTGTTAAAGAATCCAGAGAAGTCAGCTTCCAGAAACCACTTCCATCCGGATCGCCATACATCCAAAATAAATTATTTTTTTGCACCAGAATAGGCGTGTAATTTTCTTCCGCATTTTTTTTGATATCTTCTCGCAATTCTTCATCATTATTCAAAGACACCAATGCAAGACCGCCTTTTTTCCAGTCCCCTTTTGAGTGACTATATCCGACGTAATAAATATTTTTTACAAGGCCAGCATTTTGTTTTGCCCGCACAATAGGAAGCTCGATATTCCAGTGAAAATTATTCACGGTAAATATATTTTGTTCTTCTTCATTGATATTGGACGCGGAGGAATAGACGAACACATTACCACTGGCCTGATCTGCAAACAAAGCCGAACCTGCAAAAAAAGCAATATCGGATAATGATCTTGAAGAATGATCTTTTAATAAATTACCCAGTTTGCTGACTATTGAAATAGAAGGAACATCCGCATCGGATAATGAAAACAGGGTTTGATTGGCTTCTGCTTGCGCTTCATCACCCGACCAAAAATTAACGGGTCTGCCATTCGCATCATAAAAACCGGCTTTATTTAATTTTACAAACCATTTTTTAAATTTTTTCAGTGCGTCTGATTGTGATTTTTCTTCAGCCGAAATTGTTTTAACATCTTCTTTTGTTAATTGATCCAGCGCTTCTCTCAATTCTTTATAAAATTCAGAAAAATTTTCTAAAAACGCTTTCCTCGCTTCCGAATCCGCTTGTTCATTTATGGCGGCTGGCTGACTGGATTTGACTTTAAAATACTTGACGCCGATTCCCTGTTTTTCATCCAGATTTTTAGCCAGCTCAACACAATAGGCATATAACTCATCGTGAATTTTTTGTTCCACTTCGCCGGCTTTACTGGCGGTTAATGTTTTAAGCACAGCCATATTGGAGCCGGAAAGAGGTTCCGGGTCTATAGGAAGCGGTGTTGCATGTCTTGATCCAGCCATGATGAATCCCCGTTTTATTTAATTTTTATTTGGCTATTAAAATACCAATTGCATTATAATTGATGCTTATTAATTCATCCACCTAAATTAATTTTTGTGGCAGAATGATTTATGCTTTTTGCACGTTGCTGCATTTTAGCAGCAACTTACTGCATTTTAACGACTTTTACTGGAAGAAAGCGCGCAAATTATTGATTATACTAATAAATTTTGACATAGCAACAAATTTTTTTGGGGTGAATTTTTGTAACAGATTGATTATACTAGAGTTTTCTGTTTTGATGCAATAGGGCAATCAAAGCACCCTTTCACGCAACGTATCCACCAGCTGACTCGCACCTATTCGAAAGTGCTCGGGCGTCACAAAGGCCGGTCCCATGATGTCTTCCGCCAGTTGAATATAGTGCATCGCCTGCTCAACCGTTCGCACACCGCCCGATACCTTGAAACCAATCGGTCGCGGCATTTTTTTGATAACCGTCAACATCGCTCGAGCCGCCTCGGGCGTTGCACCGGTTGCTATTTTACCTGTCGAGGTTTTTAAAAAATCAGCGCCCGACAGACACACGTTATAACTGACTTCTTCAATCGTCAAAGGATCCTGTAATGCTCCCGTTTCAAGAATCACTTTTAATAAAACATGTTCACCACAGGCTTTTTTACACGCACGAATAAAGTCATACGCTTTTTCCTTTTCGCCTTGCAAATATGTCACATAGGGAAAAACAACATCGACTTCATTCGCGCCATGTGAAATCACTTCACAAATCGATGCAAGCACGGTGTCCAGCGTATCCGTTCCTTCCGGAAAATTAACGACTGTTGCAATACGAACAGCCTGATCTGTCAGTGCTTTTCGGGCTGTCGTCACAAAAGACGGAAAGATACAAACCGCTGCAACATGATGATTAGCCATCGTCACTTTTTGACAGAGTACTGAAATGGTTTCTTCATGATCTGTTTCATTCAGGCTCGTTAGATCAATCAATTCAAATAGTTTAAATACATCACACTCGGCCACGATGATACTCCCTGACGAATTCCGGAATTAATTTTCCCAGTTTGCGCGCAGCTACTTCACCATATTGCAAGGTGCCTTCATGCGTAATTTTTTCATAACTCATACCGGCAGCATAATTGGTAATGGCTGACAAGCCGAGCACGCGCAAACCACAATGACGCGCGAGAATCACTTCCTGCACCACGGACATGCCGACTGCATCCGCGCCCAGTGTGCGAAATGCGCGAATTTCAGCGGGTGTTTCAAAAGAAGGGCCCACGACGGACACATACACGCCTTCCGGCAATGCAAATCCCATGCGAGCGGCCACTCTTGAAGCGATCATTCGCAATTCTTCATCGTATGCATTTTCCATGCTGACAAAGCGCGGGCCAACAGATTCGTCATTCGGCCCGACCAGCGCATTAAAAGGTTGGAAATTAATATGATCCGTTAATAACATCATGTCGCCAGGACCCACATCCTCTCGCAACGAACCCGCTGCCGCTGTGATAATCAGGCTTTCTGCGCCGAGCGATTTAATCATTCGAACAAATGTTCTGAGTGAAGCAAGCGAGGTTCCTTCATAGAGATGCAAACGGCCCTTCATGCAAACAACCGGAATATCATTCAAATAGCCCATCACCAATAACGATGCATGCCCAGGTACGCCACCTGTCCCAAGACCCGGAATCGCCTGATAAGGAATCGTCACCGAGTTGGTCAGGGCTTCTGCGATGGAACCCAGACCCGATCCGAGAATCATCCCGATTTCCGGAAAAAAACTAGGCGCATATTTGCGAATGGCATCCATTGTTTCCTGCATTGTGACAGACATGTAAAGTCGCTCCTCTTGATATTAATGGACGAATGTACGCAATAAATAAAAAAACAGTGTGGCGAGACCCGCAGCAGCAGGAAGGGTAATAATCCAGGACATAAAAATATTACGAATAACCGCGAGATTCAACGCATCAATACCGCGTGCAAGCCCAACACCAAATACCGCACCCACCAGCGTTTGCGTCGCTGACACAGGAATGCCTGTACTGGTCGAGGCAACCACGACACTCGCAGCCGCCAGTGTCGCTGCGAATGCACGACTCGGTGTCAGAATCGTGATCGCACTGCCCACGGTTTCAATCACCTTGCGACCGTACATAAACAATCCCAGCACGACACCAAAACAGCCGAATAACATAATGCCATTCAACATCAAACCATTAGGGTGCGCACTCCCAGTTTCAACTAGGCCAATCACTCCCGCCACCGGGCCAACTGCAATCGCGACATCATTGGATCCGTGAGCAAACACCATGGCACATGCTGTGAAAGCCATCAGCACGCTGAACATTTTTTCTATGCAAACGAACTGGACATGTCGCCGCTCATAGCCTTTGGAAAAAATATCCCGCATGGCAATCAGACCGACGATCATCACCAGAGCGACTGTCACCGTTAATATCGCTCCCGTTGTAAAAAAGCCCAGCGTCAAATGAAAGTGGTCCAGTGCTTTTAATGTTGTCATCATCGCAAGGACAATGCCCACCATAAAAAGATAAATGGGAACATATTTTTTGGCTGCCATAAGTGGCTTGTCAACACCCAAAATCCAGCGCCGAATAGAAATAAAAAGCAGATACGCTGTCACACCGGCAATCGTCGGCGACAAAATCCAGCTAATTGCAATATAGCCCACCGTTTGCCAGTGAATAGCATGTAAACCGAGCATAATCGCGCCGACACCCACCAGCGCGCCGACAATGGCATTGGTAATGGAAACCGGCATGCCGAGACAACTGGCAATCGTAATCCACACCGCACTCGCGAGCAGCACTGACAACATGACATAAATCAGGAGTGTCGGTTGACTTGCAAATTGACTGACGTCGATAATGCCACTGCGTATCGTATCCGTTACTTCATTACCACCCAGGAAGGCACCCGCCATTTCAAAAATAATCGCGATGATCATCGCCTGTCTGACTGAAACAGCTTTCGAACCGATCGCTGTGCTCATGATGTTAGCGAGGTCGTTTGCACCGATGCCCCATGTCATCCACAGGCCGACACAACAGGCAGCTACGATAAAAATAATGCCATGATCCATGGAGTGCTATCTCATTTCGCTAGTAAAATTTGCAGACGGTCGCCAATCTCGCGCGCGCGATCAGCCAGTTCACCCGTCCATTCGATAATCTTGTAAAGAAACATCACATTCACAGGCGGTAACGCTGTCTCGAGATCAAATACAATGTGGCGCAATTTAATTTGTCTATCGTCAGTATCACGTTCAACACGCGATATTTCAGCGATCATGGTTTCAACCAGTTTGATTTCACTGCCGCTGAAACCGGTTTCCAGTAATTCATCCAGCTCATTAATCGCTACATTGGACTGTCTGGATGCTTCAATGCAACGCTGCAAAAAATCCGTAAACGAAGAAGCAACCACATCAGGGAAAATCATGTTGCGCCCAAGCACAAGACCTGCAATATCTTTTGCCCGGTTAGCGAGACGATCCTGAACGGTGAGCAATTCCAAGAGATCACTGCGCGAAACCGGTAAAAACAAACCCTTGGGTAAATGTAAACGCAGATCGCGCTTTAAATCATCGGCTTCATTTTCCAATCGCACGATATCCTGTTGAATGCGCGCCGCTTCAGGCCATTTCTGTGACAATACCGCTTCAAAAAATGGCTCGAGTTCTTTCACGCATAAGTGCACTTTCAACATGTGCGCCTCGAGCGGGCGAATCGGAGAACGACCGAACATATTTAAAAACGGTGTTGTTGGCATGGAATTAACTCTCTTCTATCACCACTCACTTACCTTCATCCTTGCGTCATCCCGTCGTGCTTTTAGACGGGACCCAGTGCCTTTCTTGCCTGGAAAGGCGCTGGGGCCCGCTTAAAGAACGTCGCGGGATGACGCATGGATAGAGATCAATAAAAAATCCTATCTGGCATTCACAAACGCAACCGCCGTATCCAGCATCCGATTCGAAAAACCCCATTCATTGTCATACCATGAAAGCACCTTGACAAAATTGCCCATCACTTTGGTATAGGACACATCAAAAATAGACGAAGCCGGATTATGATTGAAATCAATCGAGACCAGTGGCGCTTCATTAATTTCAAGAATATTTTTCAAGGATCCCGCCGCCGCATCTTTCATAATCTGATTAATTTCCTCGGCAGTGGTCTCCCGCTTCGCCGTAAACGTAAAATCAATCACGGAAACATTAATGGTTGGCACGCGCACAGAAAAACCATCCAGCTTTCCATTTAATTCAGGCAACACTTCGCCGACCGCAATGGCCGCACCGGTTTTTGTCGGAATCATCGAATGCGCTGCCGCACGTGCGCGACGCAAATCAGTGTGATACACATCGAGCAATGCCTGATCATTGGTATACGAATGAACGGTATTCATTAATCCTTTTTCAACGCCGACCGTATCATTTAATGCTTTAACGAGCGGTGCGAGACAGTTCGTCGTGCAGGATGCGTTGGAAATAATTTTGTGACTCGATTTTAAAATAGAATGATTCACGCCATACACAATCGTTGCATCCACGTCAGTCGCGGGTGCTGAAATCAGCACTCTTTTCGCACCGGCTTCCAAATGTGCGCCCGCTTTTTCTTTACTGGTAAAAAAACCGGTGCATTCGAGCACAAGATCAATATCCAATTCTTTCCAAGGTAATTTTTTAGGATCGCGCTCAGCCACCACACGAATTTTATCGCCATTAATCACAAGATCATTTCCCGACACAACCACTTCACCCGGAAATTTTCCATGCGTCGTATCGTAACGCGTTAAATGGGCATTGGTATTCACATCCCCCAGATCATTGATCGCAACGATCTGAATCTCGGGATGTTTTTCGGATTCATAATGTGCGCGCAAAATATTACGGCCAATACGGCCATAGCCATTAATGGCAACTCGAATAGTCATGATTTTTTTTCTCCTGATTCTTTATGTTCTGTGACGCCAGTGATTCTTTTGCCAATAACTCTTTCGCCACAAAAATAATATGTTCTACAGTCAAACCACATTCTTTAAAAACGTCTTTTGCCGGAGCCGATGCACCAAAACGATCAAGCCCGATCACCTTGCCGCGACATCCCGCAAATTTATACCAGCCATCACGGGAAGCCGCTTCAATCACAATTCGCGCTGTGACAGCTTGCGGTAATACTGTTTCCTGATAAGCTGAATCCTGTGACAAAAATGCATCTGTGGATGGCATTGATACCACGCGAATTTTTGTACCGGTTGCCATCAGCTGTTTCGCACTCTCCATCGCCAATGCAACTTCCGAGCCGGTCGCAATCATAATCAAATCCGGCATGCCTCTGCAATCCAATAAAATATATCCACCACGATTGGCCGCCGTTTGCGAGTCTCGCTCTTCGAAAGGTAAATTCTGCCTTGAAAACAGTAAACAGGTCGGACCTTCATGCTCGATCGCTTTTTGCCAGGCAACGGCTGTTTCTGTCGTATCGCAGGGACGCCAGACGGAAAGTCCTGGTATCATGCGCAAACCCGGTGCGTGTTCGACGGGTTGATGCGTCGGACCATCTTCACCGAGTCCAATCGAATCATGCGTATACACAAAAATCACACGTTGACGCATTAATGCCGCGAGGCGCAACGCATTACGCGCATAATCTGAAAATGTTAAAAAAGTTCCGCCGAAAGGAATCAGACCGCCATGCAAGGCAATGCCATTCATGATGGCTGACATGCCAAACTCGCGCACGCCGTAAAAAATATACTGCCCTTCCGGTGTGTCTTTCGAAAAAGGTTTAACGCCTTGCCAATTCGTCAGATTGGATCCGGTCAAATCCGCTGAACCGCCCATCAATTCCGGCAATAGACCCGCCAACTGATTCAGGCAATTTTGTGACGCCTTGCGCGTTGCAATCGTTTCTTTTTTTTGTTGCGCTTCAT
>Ga0206942_1010_pt1 | contig 66782 bp, 63 predicted proteins | sample Alteio_BWOrgHeat_6_FD_153253 | JGI IMG/M metagenome (GOLD analysis project Ga0206942, IMG submission 153253) | Enriched cells from forest soil in Barre Woods Harvard Forest LTER site, Petersham, Massachusetts, United States -... | ecosystem: Environmental > Terrestrial > Soil > Temperate forest > O... | reverse complement strand
GCCTGGTGTAAGGGGCTTATATTCGAAAGACAATGAATGTACGAATGAAGAGAGGAGAAGGCCACACAGCCACCAACATATTGTGATGTGCCATGTTGTAGTTCTGTTTCTTAATTTCGTTTCGGCTCGTGGGATAAAACGCAGCAGGTCGGCCTTAGCATTCCACTTCACTCCTTAACATATGACAAATATTGAAAAACAAATTGCGGATCAAATTGCGAGAGTGAACGGATTGAGGGTAACAAAGCTCGGTTTGCGCTTCGATAAGGTCGTTGTACGACTCCTTGGGAATCTCAGAGCCTATGTCGAACAAGCCAACGTAAAGGAGGAGGCTGTGATAATGACAATTACCGCCCCCATCAAGCTTGCTACAAAAACAGAGTATGAGCTTGAAGGACGGATCAAGGATTTTTTGGATTCCGGTAACCGAAGCCGAGATCGTAGAATGACCATTTTTCAAAATGAAATACGCCTTAGGATTCTCGGATCACCATCTAAGCAATCTTCTAAATTTGTTGGTCTAGTTCACAATCCAGGTACTGACTCTAAGCGGCTCCTCGATTTAGCCGCACAATGGCTTCTCGAAAGTTAATTCGGCATTTTATCAACGAAGTGAAAAAAGTGAACATCGAATGAAAAAATTGCTAATCATAATCGGAGTTTTAGGAACAGTCTTCCTTGGACTAATAGTCTTCGGACTTCGTTTTATGGGCGACAGAGTTTGTAAAATTGAAATTCAAAATAATGGGAAGCAAGACTTGGTGCTTAAGACGGTTGATTACACCCAATACGGAAATAAACTTTATGTAAAGACGATTAGATTAAAACAAAACGAGAGACTTGAAATAGGGAATTGTGTCAATTGCTCGACACTGGATACGTTGAACTTCAAGTACAGCGCAATCGGAATCGTTGCGAAAGGACAAGAATTAAAACTATTTCCTAAAAAGGAGCTGAAGGAATACTTGATGACAAAAGCCAAGATTGATTGCGCAACTTATTTATTAGAGTGATGCGTTATAGTTACCGCTCTATATGGTAAATTTAAATTCAAACCAATATGAGTGCCGAATTCATCTTTACGAACTTAATAACACTGGTTGCACTGGTAGTTTCAATAATAGGAATAGTAAAAAGCACCAAGGCTAACGGGATCTCGAAAGAAGCAAACAACATTTCTAAAGAGGCCTTAAAGCAATCATCCTTTTCTTATAAAAAAGAAATTGCTCCAACCTTGTCACTTTCAATTCTTGCCACTGAGCATAGTGACGACCCAATTTTTCCCTATCCATTTCTATTGTTGCAAAACTTGAGTCATGGCAAAGCAAATATCACCAAGATATTAGCAATGGGTTCCTCTGTCGAAATCACATCAATGCCAAGCGGAGGCTTTTCTTTACCAACTGAATTACTTCTTAATGGCACAATTTCAATAGGAGTAAAATTAAACGAAATGACATTTTCAATTGCGCATAAAAAGCCAGTTATTGAAGCCACCAAAAGTGAAGTTATCGAAACCATCAAAAAAGGGGCTATTATTTTAATTGAATATAATGACAGTATTGGAACTCTTTATAGAAACATTCTTTGGTATCGAGAACAATCGAATAGTTTCGAAGGGTTGCCACAGGAATTAATAAATTCGAATTCTGTCTCTTCTTAAAAATGAAGTGTGAAGTTGAGTATCTCGAAAATTTTGGCATGGCTGCTATACACTCACCTTATTGGTCATTTTCAATTATGGAGCAAAGACGAAAAGCAAAGTTTCCAGCAGGCAGTCCGCTATCGTGGATAATATTTTTCTCTTTGAGAGACCTTTATTTCAATGAAGTAAAAAAGGTTTTGACGACAAATACCTCGCGGAATAAACTACACGGACATACTACACACGGAATTACCGCATTCCCTATAGCAGGAGCTGTATGGGAAGCAATTATTAATGAACACTTCACCTCCGACTTAGTAAGCCACGACTATAAGAACAATTTACTATTTGACATTATTGAGGAGGCAGACAAGTGGGACATTAAAACTAAAACTCTAATGTTTCCAAAATTTTTGTTCGGTAGGACTTTTGACAGCTCTCAATCCTTGTATTCTGATTTTACGAGTTTAATTCAGATCCGCAACAATATTGTTCACTATAAGCACAGCTTGTATGAAGGCCCGGATAAGGCCATAAGAAATTTAAGGTTAAAAAAAGTTACCTATCCCAAACCTGACCGATGTTGGCTGTCCTTGGCACATGGAATTATTCTCAACAGAGTGCATCCGTTTTTGCGTAAATACCATTTCAGAATTCGCTAAGGGGCTTTCCAATTTGGAGACACCCTTCTATCGACAAATGTGTATTCCCATACGACCGGAAACATTTTCGCCAATAACTGACCAACAAGTTTTGGACGAGTTTAAGAAACACGATGTTGACCCAGAAAGTATTCACAACGATATGTTCCGAAAAATAGAGACTGTAACGACAAATGACGACACGACTAAACCGAGAGAATAAAGACGTTACAAGAATTCCTGTTTCATTTGGTCACATATTAGCCATCATCATTTACAGAAAATTCACGCGATTAAACCGATGTTCGCTTTGGCCGGGTAAAGTCTAAATGGAAAGTTTTTATCTTCGTTTAAACGTTCGATGCCGGGACTGCGGAGCGGTGAAAAATTAAGTCCGTAATAAACACAGGCCGCTAACGCCAATTCAAAATTATGGTGAATCGAGTTGTTACACTTAAATTCTTTCTTGGAACTATGAAACCCAACGAAGAAATTGATGAGAATGAGAACTTTTGGAAGCTAATCGGAGAGAGGGGAAAAATTATTGACGATAACGGAGTTGAGGATAGAGTGCTCGTACTTTTCAATAGTAATCTTGATGATTATAAGCTGGAAAAATCATAACCCGATTAAAAACTCATTGTGGATCAAAAGGTCGGACTTAAAATTCGAGTGATCTATTTTCAAACGTAGTTTAGGGGACGAAAAGCACCTAACTGCCATCAATGGAGGAACGTCCTGCAGATTTATTTTGGACAGAGATTGAGTAACGAAGAAGAACATATAATTGACGTTGAAATAAGAACAGGTCACGGGGACAATGACCCGATCCATATTTTTTATGAAATCCAAAACTCACTTATTCCAGAGGGCAAAGTATTCTTGGGGGACAAGTGTTTAAAAATTTGTAGATTCTGTAAACAGGACTCAAATCAGACAACCTTCAAAAAAGTAGCTCATGTGGTACCTGAATTCATGGGTAACAAAAAGTATTTTCAAATTTTGAATGTGACAAGTGCAACGATTTATTCAGCGCTTATGAGACATCGCTTGCTAGTTACGGAGGTATTCTTAACACATTCTCATTGATTAAAGGAAAAAATGGACATCCAAAACACAAGGGGAATATTGAAGACACGGAAACATTTGTGAGAGATGGACAGGTAGTAATTAGAATTCATAATCCTGAATCTAGGGACTCTATTAAGTCCGTTCTGTACGATGAAAAAACAGGATTGATGACTTTCAATACAACAAAGTATCCATACGTACCCTTAGATGCCTACAAGGCCTTAGCAAAGATTGGACTATGCATGGTTACTGACGATGAAGTCTCAGACTACGAATTAACACGTAAATGGTTAATAAAGGAAGCTGAATTAGATGCTGAAATATACAAGCCATTCTTCCTCGTGTTTCAAAAAACCGGAGAGCGACTCTTTCCGCATCCTTGGACAGTTCTTTTAAAGAAGAGAAATCAATTTACTAACGAACCATGTCCAACTCATATATTGCTTATTAACTACGGACTATTCAAATTTCAAATATTCTTGCCAGGAAATAGTAAAGATCAATGGATATGGAAAGAGAATCGTTTGACATTGCCGATAGAAAATCTCATTTCGCATTCAAACAGGGATTCGGAAAAACAATTAAGCAGAGGTTTTGACATTGTTGATTTTTCGTCAGCCGAAAAGCTAATTAACCCGAGACATAGTTTCAGAGTTCCATTTAAGATTAAAAAATAAACTACCGCCAGCAAAAAGTTGTGCGCAACCATTTTTATAGATTGCTTAAACTATTAAGACCTTGGACACAATAAAATTGATTATACCATGGGCAGACTTCTCCGCCAAGGCTGACAAAATAGCTATTGACGGGAGCAAGCCTATTACGTCTAAAGGATTTTGTTTAATGCGGTGACAAGAATTTGCTTGTCTCGATCAAGCGTTTCATTAACTGTTTTTAATTGTTCTGGAAGTTTGATTTTGGCGGCTTTCAATTCAGATGATGACAACGTTTCATAGGAATACAATTTTTTGTTCATGTGGGATCTTGTAATAATCGGCCTTAACACTGTCTCAATTTTTTCAAATTTACTTTTTCCATAGTACTCATAGATTTGAACGATTAGTGATTCGATTTCAGACTCAACCTCCATTTGTTTTTCTGACACATTGTAATGAGAATCGGTTTTGCGAAACAAATCTTTCTCCTCCATATTAAACTTAGACAACATTTTGTTTCGCAACCCTTCGTCCACTACATTGGTATGCACTTGATCATGAAGGTCGTTTCCTTCTCTCATTTTCAATCCAATGTGATTGCTTTGTTTCGTCCTCATTTTCCAATAGCTAAAGAATAAATGTAGACTCTTAATTAAATTGGCCTTGACAAGTCTTTTGTGCTTTGTCTTCTCGTTTCGATTACTCAAATACAAAATGAACAATGCGCTGACAAGACCTGAAAGTAACGATTCGGAAACTGATACATAGTCCATGATTATTCCCGGATTATAGATTTAATTATTTCACAATTGTTTGATGAAGCAAATGGTCTTAAGACACCGCAACGCCTTCTTCCAGCGGAGCAAACTTCATTCGAAAATTCGTTCGACTGTCGATTAGCCCTTTTTCCTTAAGCCTTTTTTCCACTTCGTCTATCACAAGGTTAAAATCGAGAGCTGGTTCGATTGAGTAAATGAAGTATTGTGATTCCCTCTGAACCTCTTCAACTATTGATTTATGGAATTCCCTGAATTCATCTCGATAGAGGTCAATAAAAATAACTCGGATCAAATCGAGACTGCCATAGATCAAATTCATCTCCTGTGCACCACGAGGAAGTTTCATTGATTTCAATTGCAGCCATGCAGGTTTAAAATTGCCACTCTTATCTCGGTTCAGATGAGCAAGCATTGAATCTCGCGCTTGCCTAAATCCCTTCTCATATTTGGATGCGATCAGCATAAGCGGCTTAATTGATGCCATTATATCACGCAAATGAAGATCCTCCTTCGCTATTGAATTAAGTATCACTATTTCGTCCAAGAACGTGCATATTTTCAAATAGCTATACCGAGTCAGATCATCATGGCAAGGTGTATCAGACTTAATATTTAGTTTTTCGAGTTCAACATTCACCGACTGAATATTACCAATCAATGTGTTTATGTTGTAGATACATTGAAGTATCTTTTCGTTGGGTATCATAACTTTATTTAGTAGTGAACTTCGAATTTACCTTCGACAATTTTCTCTCTGTGGCCATCATCGACTCCGGGGATTACAAGGGCTTCACGATAATTAATTTTGACCTCGTAGCTATTTACCCTATCAATCGGAACTTCAGCAATGTCAAGTTCACTCACGTAAAGGCGACTTGTCAGCTTCTTGAGCGGTATAACGAAATTTTTGTTGATTGTGCATTCGATCTTCCTTAATTCCAAAAGCGACTGCCATTCAACAAAAATTCTATTTCCCCTCTCAGTCCTTTTCAACTCAACAATGGACGTTGGGAATATGGCTTTGGGAATGACACTATCCTCAAAACCAGTCGTAAAGTGGTTGATTTTCATAGCGGCAGAATTTAAATGCAAAATACTAAATAATTTAGCTTTTTGCTAATAAGGTTGCCTCTGTTAATTCGACCTATCGTCATAGTTTTATTTTACCACCTGAATCTTGTTGCTTGGCACATCATCAAAGACCGAAGACTTCTCTCCTTTGTTCAGGTTTTGAGAACAGGTTCCCTTATGACTTGTGAACTTGTAGATAGTTCGAATTGTTGGCGACAATGCGACTGCAAGTTTTTTCAGTTCTGACGCTTTGAAGGCTTGGCGTTCCCCGGTACGGATGAACAATTGATCAAAAATTTCTTCGGGGTTCAGTTGAACGGCAAGTCTGACAATAGTACGTTAGTAGTGCATCTCATTCTTGCATGTGCAAGCTGCATGGCCCGGATTTCCTGGTAAGAATAATACTTTCCCTTATTTGCTATCTTATTGTTTGGCTTGTAGTCATCAACTGTTTGTTGGAAGCCTGCCGCCATAAGGACAATTGCGGCAATGAGCGGTGCTATTATGGAAATCCGATTGTTGGTCGGTTCATTATTTAGTGATTGAATATATTTACCCACACTTTGTTCAACCGCAATGAACAATTGTTTCCTGATTGATTTCTTTTGCTCACGAGCAGCTACCGTTCGCGCAATGGTCAGCCTTTCAAGGCGGAGCAAAAATGAAGCGACTGTTTGAAACCTTAGTTCCCTTGGGACTGGGACACTATCATCCCCAATGATCAAGCTTATGGACTCTTGCTTTATTCCTTTTACCCAGAGCTTTTTTATCAATCCCCGGAGGAAAACGACCGAGTTGTCAGTCTCAGGGTCTATTCCGGTCTGCGTAATACGTTTGTGCCTAACTTCAGCGTTTCGTCTTATCTTCCCAACATTCAGTACCAACATTTCCTTTGCTGGGGACAGATCAAAATAATGGATGGCAAAGCCCTGAACGACAATGGAAATTTCTGCCAGTTCTCTCGACAACCAAGTTAGTGGCTTTTGACCTTTCAGCGGATGAGGTAGTTTATTCTCGATGTCCAGTAATTCCAAAATAATTAGGCCTTCTCTCATTTGAATTGATTCCTCCGGAAATTCGATGTGGTTGTATCCATGCCTGATAAAATAGTCAAAATACAATTTGGCTTTGTCAGTCATTATGGATTGTGGTTAGTGATTAATTCGGACACGCCTTCTCAGAATACTATCTGTTGGTTTGCACTTCCTCAAAGACAGACTGCTTCATCCCCTTCTTTGGGTTTTGGTTGCATACTCCCTTGTGGCTTGTGAGCTTAAAAATTGTCTCGTATTGCGCGTGGAAGTAAGGGTGCTCATCTCAAATTTGCTGGCGTGGCCAATAGCCTGGTATGTGATGAAAGCTTGGCTCGGTAACTTCGCTTTTCGCACGAATTTATCAATTGCATTTTTTTGGCAGCAGGCGCTATCACCTTCATTGTAGCATTTGCAACAATTGGTTTTCATGCCTTGAAAGCCGCAGCGCAGAATCCAGTGAAAAGCCTGAAGTGAGTAAGCGTGCCGCTGAAAAAATTGATGCGGTTTCTGTAGAGGATATTATCTCCTCCATCCGGAATATCCGTGATCAGCAAATCGAACAACTGATGAAGATGTCCTAATGTTGTTATGGAGTTGAAATAAAAATTCACTTTTACCGCTGAATCCTGTTGGGTCATCAATAGTGCCTTTTTCTGGCCTCTTTTGATGGTTTTTTGCTTCTAAAAGCTTCGATCTGCAAACAGAATCATATTCAGGTTTGGCTTGGGTTGGATAGGTGCAGCATGGTGTTTCGTTTTCAGCAAATGCACGACTTGACGGGAATCCGCTTTTTACCCGTAAGGCGGGAATAGAAGACCTTGGTACAAGGGCATTATTGTCAGGTTTCAAGTTTCAGCTTCAGTTGCCCGTTTCGCCTTACTTGTATAGCCTGCCGATAAATCTATTATTGAATATGATTTTTTTTAATTCGTCAGGGTCAATGGCAGCCTGGCGTGCATATACAATTTTACCCCCTGGCTCTACCAGGATCGTGTAAGGCAGCGCCCCCTGCCACGTGGGATCGATGGCATCGATCAATCTATATTTGTCGTCTATGCTGAATAGATAATTTACACTGGAGGCTTGTTTTTTCCTCAGAAACTTCAATACTTTTTCCCGCGCGGAGGGTTCATCAGCACTGATGCTGACGAATTCAAAATCCCGATCGCGGTACATTCTGTTGATGGTAATAAAATCGTCAAACTCGGCTACGCATGGCCCGCACCAGGTAGCCCATACATTGATGAGTCGGAGATTGTCTGAATTATTTTTTAACAATTCCTTTATGCCTGCTGCGTCAATCGAGTTAACAATGACGGGTTCTTTCGCCCAGTTCAGCGCAGCCTTTTCCATCCAGTCGCTTTTTTCCGACCACTTAATGGAGCAACCGAAAACTTTGGTTACGGTTACCGGAACTTCCCGGTGATTGAGAAGCGCTTCAATCGCATTTCTTGTGTCGTGAGAGCCTGGTGTTTTGTGTGGGTTTTCCTGGTCGTCAATTCGCCCGGTATAACGGAGCAGGCGGCTGTTGTCAAAAATGAAAACATGAGGCGTGGAAATGGGCCCATAGAGACGCGAGGCGATTTCCGTCTCTCCATCGAACAAATAAGGGAAATTGAAATTTTTTTCTTTGGCACGCACCTTCATGTCTTCGAAGGAATCTCCTACATCGCTCCAACCTAACTCATCCAGCCGGAGTGAATTTGGATTATTCGGATTGATGGCGACAAATGCCACACCGCGGCCTGAATAATCTTTTACCAATTGGATAATCCGCTCTTCATAAGCTTGCGCCGTAGGGCAATGATTACACGTAAAAATGACGACCAGGACGCGAGCCTCTTTAAACGTGGACAGCGAATATGTTTTGCCATCGATTCCCGGCAAATTGAAATCAGGTGCTTTAGCCCCAATGGCAAGTGTTTCATCAGCTCCGAAACTAAAAGCAAAGCGCCCAATGAAACCCAGAACTAGCAAAAGACTTTTCATTTGTAAATTTAGCGTACTAAGATACGGGTTTCAGGTTTCAAGTCACCGCGGGGGAATCCTGAGATTCTTCTAAAGGTTTGAAATTTAGTTAAAAGGAAAGTAATTTCACTTTGATGGATAGGGTTTATCCGGTTGGCGAAATTTTTAATGGTGGCGACAGAAGAAGTTTTCATGAGCTGCCTGTGGGTTTATGATTTCCTCATCAGCTTCCGGGAAAAAAGTTGATGCCGCTAAATAAGCCACAATCACTATCCGGTCGATCTCGGGAAACACGAACCTGCTTTAGAGGATGGTATTTCGTTTTGACTAAACGCTCCTGTAAATGAAAAATATAACGTTGAAGTTCACTCACATGTTTAGCTTCGCATTGCTGTTTCTCTTTACAGCATCCCTGGCTCAAAAAACAGAAAGCCCTTCGAAAAAGATCAAAGTTTTTGTGATCGGCTCCATGGACAAATACCACTCGCCCATGGTAAAGAAATCAATGCCCATGTTCCAGAAAATGGCGGAGGACAATAATTTTGAAATTCATTTCACCAGGGATACCGCCGAACTTACTCCGTTGACACTGTCGAAGTACCAGGTTTTCATTCAGCTAAGTATTGCTTACTTCGATTTTTCGCGCTCACAGCAATTCGCTATTCAGCAATTTATCAACAGCGGTAAAGGTTGGGTCGGCATTCACGGAGCTGGCCTCACCGGAAAACAATTTGCAGCCAAAGATGGTCGCGATTGGAAGTGGTACTGGCACTTGCTGGGCGATGCATACTATACGCCCCATCCACCTTTACAGGATGGCCTTGTGAACGTTGAAAACAGGGAACATCCTGTCACCAAAAACCTTCCCGCAAGTTTTTCTTTGCGTGACGAATGGTATGAATTTGAAAATGCTCCCTCGAATGTCAATGTGCTGGCTGTAGCCGATGAGAGCACATATAGACCGAAGAAGCCCATGGGCTATCATCCGGTAATATGGACGAATCCCGCGTATAACCGTGTCTTGTATATAAGTGTCGGGCATGATTCAACGTCGTGTGACAATGAATCTTATAAGACGCTGTTGAGAGATGCCATCAGGTGGGCAGCCGGCGATGAAGGTCGGGAACAAAAACAAATGGACGCTTTCCTTCAAAGCGAGGCTTCTGTTCTTGTAAATCAGATCGGATACAACACCGACCTTCCGAAGAGCGCCATGTTCAAAAGTAAATTTCCCGTCGAGGCTGAAACCCGATTCAGGATCATCGATGCCATGACACTCGACTCCTTGTTAGTTGGAAGAGTCGGCAAGTCAACGCAAGTAAAGGAGTGGAACGCTTACTGGTACGCCCCTATTGACTTCACGTCACTTTCCAAACCAGGCTATTACAAGATCCAGGTGTTGGCGAATAACAAGGTCTATGAATCGTTTGCTTTCGAGATCGGCAATCAACTCTTAACGAAAAGACTCATTCCGGCCATCACAAATTTCTTCGAAGGACAAAAAGCAAATTCCCGGGAGGAGCTCTCGGGTGACGAACATGTGAAACTCTTCGGCAGTGAACAGACAGTTGATCTGCGCGGGGGATGGTGTGATGCATCTGGTGATGTGAGTAAATATTTTTCTCACCTCGCTTACACCAACTTCATGAACCCGCAGCAAACACCAATGGTAGACTGGTCAATGATTCAAACAGTAGAGTCTATTCCTGCCATTCTCGATGACACAAAGATCAACGATTCGCTGACGCAGAAATCCTTTTACGGGGCAGACTACATCATGAAATCGTTGTCACCGGAAGGGTATTTTTACATGACGTTATTCTCCTACTTTAAAAAAGATCCGAAAGAAAGACGAGTGGTTGGCTTGCTCGCTGACAGTAAAACTACGGCGGATTATCAATGTGGCTATCGCGAAGGGGGCGGCATGGCCGTTGCAGCGCTCGCGCGGATTTCACGATGGAAACAAAAAAGTAAATACACAAGCGAACAATATTTACAAGCTGCTGAAAAAGCGTTCGACCATCTTCAGAAGAACAGCGTGAAGTATATCGATGATCACAAGGAAAATATTCTCGATGACTACACTGCACTCATGGCGAGCACCGAATTGTGGATGGCGACAAAGAAGGCGATGTATCAAAAAGAAGCGAGAGTACGCGCCCAAAAGCTGGAAAACAGATTATCAGCCGAAGGCTTCTTCTGGAGCAACGATGAAAAGACGAGACCCTTCTGGCATGCATCAGACGCAGGCCTGCCGTTGCTTTCACTCATCCGATATCTCGATATCGAACGTGATAAATCCCGAAGGGAAAAAGCCCTCGATGTTATCAAAAAGTACATGGACTATCAGCTGAAGGTGTCACACGAAGTTGCCAATCCATTTCAATATCCGAGACAAACTTTCAGGATCAATGACAACATACAGAATGGTTTTTTCATCCCGCATGAAAATGAAAGTGGCTGGTGGTGGCAGGGAGAAAATGCCAGGATCGGCTCGATCGCTACGGTCATGCTCAAAGGAGGCCGGCTTGTTTATCCGGAGAAAAATACGCTTGGTGTAAGGGCCGATATAGCAGCCTATGCGTGCAACCTCATTAATTGGGAACTCGGCAACAATCCTTATCGGATCTGTATGATGTATGGCTTCGGAGCGGTGAATGTTCCATACATGGCTTCGATGTATGGCCACGGCTCAGGCATCGGTGGAATTTCCAATGGAATCACTGGCGCAAAAAATAATCCGGATGGCACAGGAATAGAATTTAAATATGAAGATAACGGCAACGAATGGCGGTGGAGTGAGCAATGGATCCCGCACACCGCATGGTTTTTACAAGCGCTTACCGCCCTGGAATCAAAATAGCTTTTATGAAGAGATATTTCATTTTATTTTTCATGACAACGCTGCTTTGCTCAGGTACTGCTCAAGCACAGCCAAAATTCAAAGCGATTGTCTTAGCTGAACGCGGTGGACATCATGAGAGTTTCGTAGTGGCAGGACTCAACTGGCTCAAGCAATATGCGATGCAAGAAAACTTCGACTACATCGTGCTCAATAAGCCTGATACAATCACGAAGGAATTTCTGAAAGATTACCAGCTGTTTATCCAACTCAACTTTCCACCTTACATGTGGTCTGACGGATCGAAGGCAGCATTCGAAGACTACATCGACAATGGCAAAGGCGCCTGGATTGGTTTCCATCACGCTTCACTGCTCGGTGAGTTTGATGGTTATCGGATATGGCCGTGGTTTTCCGATTTTCTTGGTGGCATCCGGTTTAAAAATTATATCGCAGCCCGAGCGGATGGTGAAGTTTACATAGAGAGGAAACGTCATCCTGTTTTCGCAGGCCTCCCTTCTCACTTTAATCTGCCGGCTGAAGAATGGTACACATTCGATAAAGATCCACGAGAGAATGTAGAAGTATTGGCAACGGTTGATGAGAACAGCTACAAGCCAACAACTGACATAAAGATGGGTGATCACCCGGTGATCTGGATCAATCCGAATAAGAAAGCGAGAAATATTTATTTCCTATTCGGGCATCACGGTGGACTGTTCGATGTAAAAGAATTTAGGCAGTTGCTCACCAACACCATGAACTGGGCAGTGAAGGATAAATAACCACCGATCATCATCAGGTGACTATCGGTTTTCTATCCAATCCGGGTAAGGAACCTAATAATTAAGCGGTTATCGCCAAGGCAAGAGGGAAGTGATTTCAACGATTATTAATTCTTACCTGGGCACCAAAATCCGAAATTTTAGATCAGCGTACCCCGGGCTTCCCGGAAAGGCAAAGGGAAATGATTAATGTTGCGCGGAGTAGATAAACCCTATCAGATACAAATCAACATTGATTTGGCAATCGACGGTTCGCTTCTACTGGAAAATAATTGTAGGTAGGCCTATTTTCTAAAAAGCAAATAAAGAATGAGTAACAGCAGCAGACCCCCCATTACGGCCATGGCTATTTTTCCAGAGCTCCAAGGTCTTTCTCCCTGGACTTCTCCTGTCCTGGCATTGACAAGAAAATGAAATATTTTTCCTTTAAATGAATAAGCACTTAAATACACGGGCAGCAAGAGGTGCTTGAATGTAATGTTTTGGTATGAGGTGTCGATGCTTATGACGCGTTGTTCATCGCCGCCAATTTGTTGCCTCACCTTAGTGTCCAGCTCTTTCTTCATTTCAGTTTTTGCAATATCAAATCCTTCCTTCAAGCCAACCTGATATTTTTCGCAAATAAAACCACTCAAAAACTTCTCATCAAAGGAGATTAGATTTTTAAGATCCCATGGAGCTAATTTATTAACGTAATTAACAGGCAAAGATTGAGAAGCACAGATCAACACATCATCGAAGAAAAAATCAAGCTGTCCGGTTACCGCATGCCATCTCGTGTTGCGCACGTCGCGGGTTCGGTTGACAGTGTTACCTTTAGAATCAGTCTCGGTGTACTGCTCTTGTGTGAAATAATAAACTCCCTGTTCGCCGATGTAATTCGAAAGGGTCTGGCTGTCATAGGTCCAGAATGGAATATATACCCCCTTGAAACGATCCGCCTGAATAACAGCTTTCTTGAGCGCGGAGGGCGCGAACCAGAGCTGATCAATCCATTTTTGAAATTCCGATTTAGCTTTCTCTGTCTCAAGTAAAAACGGCAATAGCGACTTTGGCCGGATCATTTTCTCATCCACCGCATCGGCAGATATGAGTGGGGAGGTACAGTAGGGACAAAGTGAAGAAGCAATTTTAGGATCGATGGATGATGTTGCGCCGCAATTCTGGCATTTAACGGCAGTGATGGTCAGTTGATCCGTTTCAGCAGAAGCTTTGGAAAGAAAGGCTTCATAATCCAGTTCTTCAATGGGTGCAGTCGGTGGATTAATGTCATTCATGGCGCCACAATATTCGCATACCAAATGCGCTGTACCGGGCTTGTATTTGAGTGATGCTCCACAACTTTTGCAAGCAAACGTAGAGGTGTTGGCAATATCCGGAATTTGAGAAGCCATTAGGAAGGAATTGGCGGTGGTGTGTTAGAAAATATAGAATTGAGTTCAGCAACCTGGTCTGCAGCTAACCAACCACTCATGCCTTGTTTCCATACCAAAGAATCTTTATTAAGTTCGTTACGAGCGGTCATTGCCTGAAGTGAAACCAAATCAAAGGGGCCGGATTGCTTCCCATTGATAGCCACAAAGAAACTCACCGCTACGGGCAGTGGGGGCGGCGTCTGTGGAGCTGCAGAAGGCTGCTGCTGATTGGAAAATAGATTGGTCATTTGATTGCCTAATCCAAAGCCCACCCCCATTCCAACACCTGCTCCGGCCATGCCCCCTGGATTTTCTGCAGCCTTTTCAATTGCTTTGGCTGCCTTCATTTGTGCCAGTTTAGTCAAGTCAACTTTAGAAAGCCTGCTCAACTCAAAAATCTCTTTCTTTATCTCCTCGGGCATCGAAACATTCTCAATCAAAAACTTAGTGATGGTTAGACCATAAGCACCAAACTCAGGGTCAATAATTCCTTGAATGAGTGATGAAATTTCATTCGTTTTAGCCGCATAACTTTCCACGGGCAGGTTAGCTTCTCCGATAGCATCCGTAAACCGGGTAACCATTAAACTTTGAAGTTGTTCACTGATGCCTTCACTCGTAAAGTCGCCTTCTGTTCCAACAATTTCCTTAATAAACATGGCTGCATCCTTCACGCGCAGGGCATATGTTCCAAAGGCTCTCAGTTCCAGCATGCCGAAGCGATCGTCAGAAACGGTGATTGCATTTTTGGTTCCCCACTTTTGATCCGTAATGTTTTTAGTGTTTACAAAATATACCTCGGCTTTGAACGGACTATTGAAACCATATTTCCAGCCTTTCAAGGTTGACAAAACGGGAAGGTTTTCGGTGGTCAACGTATACATCCCCGGGCTAAAAACATCAGCCAACTTACCTTCGTTGATGAAAACCGCCACCTGGCTTTCGCGTACCGTTAACTTAGCCTGGTTCTTGATTTCGTTACCGTATCGCTCAAAGCGATGGACCATTGTATTGTTTGTATTATCCGTCCATTCGATGATGTCAATGAACTCGGATTTCAGCTTATCAAATAGTCCCATCGCAATAAAGTTTGAGGATTGTAAAATTGAATAAGTACCCTTTCAAATTTAATTTAAAATACGAATATTACAATTGCGCTGTTTCTTTTTAACTGGCAGTTCGATCCTGGAGGACATTACAAACCGATAGTTCGGCGATTGCCGGTAACATTTCAGATTAAGAAGGGTATTAATTAATTGTTATGCATTCGCATGAGGATGAATAAAGTGCATCACTATTTTCATCCTTTGGTCACCGCACACATTGGCATTATTAAGCCATCACGGCAATGAGTATTAGCCGCTATTTACCGAGGTATCGTCACGCCGATTTCCATCCTATAAAACTGGAAAATCATAAATCCAGTTATGAACTATGCCGTGAGCTTAAAAAATATTAAAATTGGTAGGCCAGTGAATCACATGAACTATATCGTAGTCTGATAACCCATTGGAAAAAAAGGAAAGTGAATGAGACAAGGTATTCTACATGCCAGATGCTAAGGTCATTGGATAAAACTTCACAACAATCTACATTCGTGAAAGCAATAGGGGGCTACATGCGATATTGCTTATAGCAAAATGTTAGCGGCAATTGCAGGGCGACCATTCTAACAATCAAACCAACGGACAAAATTAACTTTGACGAACAATACTATGAGCAAAATCATCTTTGACAGCGGAATATCATTGGATGGCTTTTTCGCAGGCGATAACAGAAGTCCAGGCAACCCAATTGGCGACAATGGACCAGCAATTCATAACTGGATGTATAAACAAAAAGCATTTTGGAAAACATCAATATGGCGGTGAAGAATACGGTGCAGACAGTAAATTAATTGATGACGTATTTGCAAGGACAGGTTGTTACATTATGGGAAAACGAATGTTTGAAGAAGGCGAAGTCCATTGGGCAGAAGATTTATACAAAACAGATGTTTCATCAATGACGGAATACAAAGTGCCTTGGAAAAAGCAAGGCAATCAGCCAAAGCAAAGGACATCAGGATACAAGGTGGTGCGAATACTATTCAACAATTTCTCCAGGCAGGGCTTGTGAACGAATTTTTCATTCACATTGCCCCTTTTTTTTTAGGAAGTGGTATCCGACTGTTTGACGGCATTGACAAAGACAACTATGATATTCAAATTGTAGAAGTAATCCCATCAAACCTGACAACACATTTAAGATATAAACTAACGAAGAAATGAAAACAACTACTGCTAACAGCAGCCATAAAAAATATGCTGTATTGTTGGTTCTTAGAGTGCGTTCCGAATTTCCATATTGGGCCAGAACAGATAAAAAATCAAATCTATGAGAAAAGTCATGTTCGCAATGAATATCAGTATTGACGGCTGTTACGAGCATACGCATTTCACTCCGGATGAGGAACTGATGGACTATTTCACTGGGATTATGCAGGACACAGGCCTAATTGTCTATGGCCGTAAAACGTACGAATTAATGGTTCCTTTTTGGCCGGAAGTTGCCAAGAATCGATCCGGTACCCCTGGCGATATTGCCTTTGCGGAGGCCATGACCCCGATTGAAAAGATCGTCCTTTCGCGCACACTCAAAAATGCCGCCGAAAATACAAGAATAGTCAGCGAAAATCCCGAAGGCTTGATCCGCGAATTAAAACAGCAACCCGGAAAAAAAGTCGCCTTCAGCAGCACCAGCCTGCTTCCACGCTTGATGGGATTTGGCCTGATCGATGAACTTTATTTGGTCGTCCACCCTATTCTGACAGGAGAAAAAAAACGCTTATTTGAAAACTTCCTGGTTCCTGAAAAACTCAGCTTCCAACTCGAGTACACTCAACTATTTAAGTCAGGAGCCATCGCCCTACATTACCAAAAAAAATAAACAGCGGGGGCCGTAATGATCACAAATATTGAAAAACAAATTGCTGATAGAATTGCGAAAGCGAACGGATTGAAGGTAACGAAACTCGGTTTGCGGTTCGATAAGGTCGTTGTAGAACTCCTCGGGAATGTCAGAGCCTATGTTGAGCGGACTATCCAAAAAGAGGAGACGGTGATCATGACAATTACCGCGCCCATCAAGCTCGCTGCAAAAACAGGGCATGAACTTGAAAGACGAATCAAGGATTTTTCGGATTCCGGAAATCGTGGCCGAGATCGTAGAATGACTATTTTTCAAAATGAAATACGCCTTAGGATTGTCCGGTCATCATCGAAGCAATCTGCCAAATTCGTCGGTTTGGTTCACAATCCTGGTACTGACTCGAAGCTGCTCCTTGATTTGACCGCACAATGGCTTCTCGAAAGTTTGTCATTTCACGCAGAAAGCCCTTTGACTGGTGGATAAGAAGTAAGCCCTTTGACAAATTGCATCGCAGAATTTCGTAAAACTGCGGAAAGGATGACCCTATCGGGATCTGAACTGGCAAGGAAATATTTTCCTGGGCATCCATCGTTTATAAATCACTGGAGGAATCACGGCAAATAGGCTTTAGAATATGATTCTGCCTAAATCTACTATCCATTCAGAATCTCAAGCTTGTATCCCTTCCCGTAGACGTTGATTATTTGAATAGAGGGATCGCTCTTAAGAATTTTCCGAAGCCTTGAAACAAACATATCCAGGCTTCTGGCAGTAAAAATGCCGTCGTTTTCCCAGACTTCTTTGAGCAATCTTTCGCGATCAATAAGTTGATTTTGCTGAGCGGCAAATATTTCCAGCAGTTTGGTCTCCTTGTCTGACAGCTCAATTGTTTCAGCACCGCTTTTTAACAATCGCTGATCTTTAAAAAAAGAAAAGATTCCCAATCGAACAAAATTACTCTCTCCAATCACATTTGACTTCTTCCTTTTGAAATACAGAAATCCAACATAACCAATTAGAGAAATTAAGGTAAATGCCGAGCCCAGTTGGTACACCCTCGGATTCACACCTTGTTTCAATCCAAAATCCAAAAACGCAATTTGAATTGAATAGCATCCCTTGGGCTGAACTCTGCCCATGCAAGAAATGATGTTATTCCTGCCTGGGTTGATTTCAAAACCATATACCAATTCGTTCGATACGCAGTCAAAGACGCTTACCATATAATTCAGCGGTAAATTGTTGGCCGAAAGGTTTTGTCGAATGATCCTTACTAAAGTGTCCGGTTTAAAGGAAAATTCGCTTTGAAATTCCAACTGGAATGTGTGATCATTCACCCGTTTAACAGGCAATACTCTGGATGATGAATCGCCAGCCTGGTGTAACAATAAGTGTCCCACTTTTCTAATCACTAGTACAGCTCTTTTCTCAAGAAAATCAGCTTGTTCTGAGGGGTATTTCAGCGCGGAAACAAAAAGAAAAATTGAGCTGACGGCCAGAACGCCAATCAGTAAATAACCTCTTTTCATAAAGCTAAAATATCGAGTTTCATTTTCTAAGCAATGAATTTACAATCCGTTTTACACTTTTTTACAATCTGTTTTCAGTTCGTCCCCATTCTTGGTGATAAGTTTGACGTAAGATGGCACGACACTAAACCACCTACGAGTGGCAAGGCTTACAATTTTACTCGTTTAAAGACAGTTATTCCCGTTAATAAAAAAGAAAAAATTATGGAACACAGAAACGTTTATGCTCTGATCGCGATGTTTGTTTTTTGCACTTTCGGTAAAAACCAAGGCAAAAGTGATCTACCAAAAGATCGTACCAAGTCCGAATCCAAAAATCTAACCTTTACAGGTAAAGAGAGTTCAGCGAGCTTTTATTCTGTTTTAGACCATAGAAAAGTCAACTTGCTGTTTGGCGGGGTTGAGAATGTCGTTTTTAAATCTACTGATGGCGGACAGACCTGGCAGGACATTAGCCAGGGGCTGCCCGAAAATTTGCAAAAGGATGGTTTCTTTGCGGATGATAGTGGGCTCTACTTACGTGCTGGAAATGGGCTCTATCACCGTAAATTAAATTCCATTTTTTGGGAAAAAGAGATTTTCCCGGACCGTAGCAGCATTGCCCCTGGCAAACGTGGGGTAGTGGCATACAATTACGATGGTCAATTTTTACAAAGAATAAATGGAACGAGTGTATGGTCGCCAGTATACACGAATTTTCAAGGGAAGGAGGTACGCACCGTTTTTGAAAGCGAGGGAGGCGCCGTTTTCATCGGTAACGACAACGGCCTTTTTAAATCCACGAATAGTAGAAAAACCTGGAAACAAGTCCATAAAGGAGGCTGGGTAATGAAATTGGTAGAGTCAAATGGCGTACTGATGGCGACCAGCCAGAATGGGATATTACGGTCGACCGATGATGGTGAAAACTGGGATTTGGTAATTAGCGAGGGCGGTGTTGGCATCGCCATAGAAGTTATTCATGGAGGATTCGCTGCTATTACTTTCAATACAACGTCACTGACCAGAAGGGTCCGAGCGTCCTATGACGGCGGTAAAAACTGGCAGCCCATTGATGCTGGCCTTCCGGCGCAAGATTCCATCGCCTCCATCGCCTCGATTATTCAGGTTGGCGATTACTTCTTTTGCGGTCATCCTACCGGCATTTTTCGATCATCAGACCAAGGGAAAACATGGAAACTGTTACTTCCTTCTATCGAAAATAAAGTCTTCAATTTATCGGTTTCAGGCAACGTGATTTATGCCATACGCAGAGATGGAGGATGTTGAAAAATCCTCGGTGACGAGAAGAAATGATGATGAAATACAGAAACGTTCATGTCATAATCCTGGTGTTTGTTTTTTGCTCTTCCGGAAACGGACAAACAAAAACAGATCTCCCAAAAGATAATAGCAAGTCCGAAACCAAAGACGTAATCACTTCCCAAGTCCTAAATTGGACACTCGAGCCGACCCAAATAAAGTCAAATGAAGGAATGATTTTTGGATATTGAAGCTCCATGATAAGAAACCACTTCACTTCCACATTGCGATATATTTCACGCAATAAAACATTTACGTTTATTAACGTCTTGGGATTGACTATTGGTATGATGGCTTGTATGCTTATTACACAGTATGTGATGCACGAATTCAGTTACGATGATTTTCATGTAAAGAAGGATAGGATTTTTAGAGTACAGCAAGACCGTTATAATAAAGGAGAATTATCCACGCGATGGGCTGCTGGTTGCGCTGGTATCGGCCCCGATTTGAAAACCCATTTTCCTGAAGTTGAACAATATGTACGGTTACTCGGTGTTAACGCCACACTGTCTACAGCTGACCTATACTTTAGAGAGGATGCTTTGTATTATGCTTCTGAAGATTTCTTTCAGGTTTTTTCAGTTAAACTTATTGCAGGCGAAAGTTCTTCGTTGTTGAAGGATCCGCTTAAAATTGTCTTATCGCAGTCGTTAGCTAAAAAATATTTTGGCCACGAAGATCCTATCGGAAAAATAGTGCACTGCAGCGCTCACGGTGTAGACTGTCAGGTAACGGGAGTTTTTGAAGACCTTCCTGTCAACACACATATGAAAATTGATGCGTTAATGTCGTTTGCCACCCTGCAGAAATCGTTGAATGACCCTCTTATGACATGGGAATGGGATGGGTTCTTGACGTACATTTTACTGAATGAGAAAGCTGATGCAAACGCGCTCGAAGCCAAACTTCCTGCTTTCGTTGAGAAACAAGTGGGGGAACAACTAAAGAAAGCCGGTGCGGGCATGGAGTTTCACTTGCAACCGCTTGCAGGTATTCATCTCGACTCCAGTTTTATGGGGGAGTTTAAGCCTAATGGCAACAGACAATCAACTTATTTCTTGTCCATTGTCGCTATTCTGATTTTGGTGATTGCATGGATCAACTATATTAATCTATCCACTGCAAAATCAATTGAGCGGGCCAGAGAAGCGGGTGTTCGCAAAGTAGTGGGAGGCTTTCGGTCTCAGCTTATGCAACAATTCTTTTTGAATCAATACTCCTCAATATCATGGCAATTGTTATTGCAATGGTGCTTATGTCATTGCTTACGCCACTTTTCAGCGAGTTCACAGGCCGAGAACTAGGCTATGTGTTGTTTAAACAGAATTCATTTTGGATAGGAATTGGCATATTAATTTTTGGTGGTACCCTTCTTTCAGGACTTTACCCTGCTTTTGTGTTATCCTCTTACAAACCTGCCGAAGTTCTTAAAGGCAAATTTAAAAACACGAGTTCAGGAGTACGCTTTCGCAAAGGCATGGTGGTCGTGCAGTTTGTATCTTCCATCACATTAATTGTAGGAACGTATACCGTCTACCAACAAATACGTTTTATGCAAGAACAGAAATTAGGCGTGAATATAGATCAAACCTTGGTGCTACATTCTCCAGATCTCATTGATGGAACAATCGATGAAAAATTTCAAATCTTCAAACAACAAATTGAGCAATATCCTGAAGTAGCCTCTGTGAGCGCTTCCAACGAGGTACCAGGTCATCAGCCCAGTTGGAATGCAGGGGGTATACGAAGGCTTAGCCAGCGGAATGAAGATTCGAAACAATACCGCGTCATTCATATCGATCATGATTTCATAAGCGCTTATGGGCTGACGGTAATAGCAGGCAGAGGTTTTTTAGGCGACCTGGCAAATGACCGGCACAATGTTATACTCAACGAATTGGCAGTTAACCTGATGGGCTTTAAGAAAACTGAAGATGCAATTGATGACAGGATAATTTTTCAGAGCGATACATTGCGTATTGTTGGCGTATTGAAAAATTACCACCATGAGTCGCTGAAAAAAGCTTTTGATCCGTTGATTTTCAGATACCATCCTGGCGCTTTTGGTTTTTATTCAATTAAGCTTAACCCCTATTCCGTCAAGGCGTCACTAAGCACCTTTGAAAAGGAATGGAAGGCGACGTTTCCAGGACACCCATTTACATATTTCTTCCTGGATGATCATTACAATCAGCAGTATCAGGCTGACCAACAGTTCGGAAAAATATATGGCGCATTTTCATCGCTCGCTATTTTTATAGCCTGCCTGGGTCTATTTGGCTTGTCCTCACTTACGGCGATTTCAACGCACTAAGGAAATTGGGGTTCGGAAAATCCTTGGGGCATCGATCCTCAATATTCTTGCCATGGTCAGCAGAGATTATATTTTACTGACGGTTGCAGCTATTGTTACGTCAGTTCCTTTAGCATGGTGGATTATGGCAGACTGGCTTTCCAATTTTGCTTACAGGATTTCCTTGACTTGGTGGATATTCGCCATTCCTGGCTTTGCGATATTCATGATCGCAATGCTTACTATGAGTTTTCACACCATATTTGCAGCGCGTGCAAACCCCGTTAAGTCATTGAGGTATGAGTAAGTTCAGAGTTTAGAGTGATCCCAATTTATTAAAACTTAGCTTCAGGTAAAGTTTGGCTATGACGGCAGTACATTACCAACTTCACATAGAAGTTTGTTGGTTATATCTATGAAGATAAGAATGGCATTGGCATGGACATTAATCACCCTTAATTAGTTGAATGAGGAAAACCAAAAAGGACAATTAAACCGATACATTTATTAAACAAGACTCTAAAATTGTCTTAACCCCAGCCCCTTATGAGCGACATCCTTTATTTCTACATTCTGCTAATTGTATCACCAACGCAAGTGGATGTCATTTACAACGTGGTGACCGTAGAGCAATATAAAAATCATGAAGTTGGAGCCGTTACGCGCAAATCGTACCCCAATTCCAAAAGTGCTTATTTGGAAACCATCTCGCATGATATTGAGGGCTTTTCTAAGAGTAGCAAATCGCACGGGGTGATGTTTACTTTGGCCGCCGATGGCGGTGCCTTGCAAGGTACGCTAAAACCCTTTGCTACTTTATTAACGCTTTCCGATATCAACACCTATGCCACCTCAAAAAAAAATTGACACGATCACGGACGAAACCTATTCTCTTTTCGCTCAAGATAATTCCAAGTTGCACATACCCCGGAAATAATTCCAAAAGGCCGCTGTCAAATTAAAGTTAATTTATAGAACTATGTGGCTATCTTTTCATGGAATCACGACTGGTTTTGAGTTAGCATTTTTAATAGTAACTGTTGAATTTAAAGTAGATGAAGATTTATGCATCCGGTCTATTTTGGATGAGCCGTATGCGTATGAAAGTAAGTAACGGTTGAAATAAAAAAATAAAAAAAGATGATCTCTCAGCAATGGCACAAAGAACCTCTGCTCGAAAGGGGGTTTTATTACCTGGTAAAAGCAGACTTGTTTCACTTAAAGAAGGGAACGAAAGTACGCGTGATCAATGCTCAATACCATCAGGCACCCAGGAGTGATGACGGGGGTTTTATTATTGATTTTATCGACATGGAGTCTCTTCGTCTTGACCATGAGTGCGATCAGAAAATAATAGAAAATATTGCAGAATACTTTGAAAAACAAGATCCGTTCGATTGGAGTCAAGCCATGCAGGGATTTAAAAGTAGTCGTGCTGAGGCTACGCAATTGATGGGGGAGCAAATCAAAGACGAAGTCCGTGCTAAAAATAAAAGAGAAGAGGAACTTGTTCATGAATTGGTGGCTAAGGGAATGACACCGAAAGATGCTTATAAGCACCTCTTGAAAAACAGGGGCTATAAACCGTGATCTGTTAAAATGATTTAAAAAATCAAAGTTCAATTCATCTTTTCATAGAACCATGCGCTGGAATATTCATACTCTTCGGGCAGACCACACAGACCGCCTGCACCGGGTTTAAGTGTATGTAATCCAGTTTTTGAATGCACACTTTTTCGCTGTATGACTCTATGCTCAATGAATTGCGCTCCTACACTTGATACTTTCTATTCTTTGCATCGACCATCAACTCATTTAACAATGGTGAGTTTTTTGTTCCTCAGGCTCTTTAAAATTTGTTGAGAAGTGAATTTCAGAAAATCCTGCTGCACATCTTAATGCTGCGAGCGGTTAAACTGACCAAACGAGTCCTGCCCTACTTGTGTGAAGCCTTTCTCTGATTTTCTTGAGGGTTTATTTGCTGATTCTTGTTAAGAAATGGTGAAAGAAGGAACCCTTTTCCTCCGCTACCGTTGAACGCATCAACCACAAAACCCATCAAGCCATGAAAAACAGTTTCCGAGTTCTTTACCTTCTGATCGTGACGCTCGGTCAGGCATTCTGCCAGGGCCAGCCGACTCCTGGCTTTTTAACAGCCGAGTGGCAGCGGGCAAAAGAATTTACGTTGGAGTACCTGGACGCCATGCCCGAAGACGGTTACAATTTCAAACCCACGCCGGAGATGCGGACCTTCGCACAGCAATTCCTCCATCTTGCCATCGACAACTACGGTTTCACAACCACCATTACGGGAAAGACCAACCCTTATCCCAACGCTGATGAAACGGAAAAAGATCCGACCCTGCAGGCGAAGGCGGCGGTAATCAAATTCGTGACCGACAGTTATGACTTCGCGATCAACGGACTCGCGGGCCTGACCGCTGCACAATTGCAGGAAAAAATAGGAAAGAGAAATCTGCCCCGTGAACAATACTTCTTTAAGGCCTTTGAACATCAAACCCACCACCGCGGTCAGGCAACCGTTTATCTGCGACTGAAGGGCGTAAAGCCCCCCAACGAGAAACTATTCTGATTCCACGTTTTTGCACGCACCATTAGTACACGCCCAACGCGGCGTGTTTTTTCTTCTAATGAATTTGCTGTACGTGTTGTCGCGTCACCCTGGTATCTTTTGATTTCATCACGTCTTGTCAACATCATGGCAAATGAAAGACAAAATGGTGGGCTTCTTTTGCAACCTTTTCGAAACGCACAAGTACTTTAGATAACTCCTACTGCTATGCTAAGAAATTACCTGCTTGTGACCTTTAGAAACCTCCGGAAAAGCGGTTTTTATTCATTTATTAACATCTCGGGCCTCGCTATCGGCATCACCTGCTCCATTCTTATCCTCCTATGGGTGGCTGATGAGGCCTCGTTCGATAAGCTGCACCCTAAGGCTGACCGCCTCTACCAAGTCTGGGCAAATGCCCACTTCGACGGGAAGATCAATTCATGGACTTCCGTGCCCTTACCCACCGCCGATGCCATGAAACCTGCCAACGCCAATATCGTTCGTTCAGCCGTTACCGACTGGGGTGGCGATCACCTCCTCGCGGTGTCGGAAGACAAACGGATGAACAAACGAGGCTTCAATGTCGGCGAAGAGTTTCTCGAAATGTTTCAGTTCCCGCTCATCGCCGGTAACGCCGAGCAAGTACTCGACGACGCAGCGAACATCGTGATCACAAAATCTACTGCAAAAGCGCTGTTCGGCGATGGAGATGCCATGGGCAAAATCATTCGCATCGATAATCAATATGATCTCAAAGTGGCGGGAATCCTCAAAGACATCCCCAGCAATTCATCATTCCAGTTCGATTTTCTGCTGCCTTACAAGCACTGGTACAACACCAACAACTGGGTAAAGCGCAACGCCACCAACTGGGGCAATTACTCCTTCCAGGTTTTCGTAGAACTCAACGATCCAAAAAATAAAGCGGCCGTCGAAAAAAGCATTCGTGGTATGCTCGGGGAACACGGAGAAGACAAAGAGATGAAACACGAGTTCTTTCTCTACCCATTGCTGCGCTGGCGGCTGTATTCCAATTTTGATAACGGTGTGGAGCGAGGCGGCATGAGCGATTATGTTCAGCTCTTCACCGTCATCGCCATATTCATTATCGTGATTGCATGCATCAACTTTATGAACCTGGCTACGGCAAGAAGTGAACGAAGAGCGCGCGAGGTCGGTATACGAAAAAGCGTTGGCTCACGGCGGTGGGAATTGATATTCCAGTTCATCGGCGAATCGGTCATCATTGTATTCATTTCCTTTGTTGTGGCGGTTGTAGCTGCTCAACTCCTGCTGCCCTCGTACAATTCGCTCGTTGAGAAAAAGTTATTCATCGATTATGCGAGCAAGGAGTTCTGGTTGTTCTCGCTGGGACTGATTCTGGTAACCGGAATAATATCGGGAAGCTACCCCGCCTTCTACCTTTCCGGTTTTCAGCCGGTGAAAGTATTGAAGGGCAAACCCACCATTGGCAAAGGGGCAAGCCTGCCGCGCAAAGTCCTGGTGACGCTGCAATTCGGTTTCTCCATTCTGTTGATCATTTCCATGTTTGTCATTTATAACCAGATTCAATTGGCCAAAGGCCGCAACATCGGTTATTCACAAGAGAACCTGATCACAGTTCCCCTCAATAAGGATTATCATGATAATGTAAAACATATCAAGGTGGAGCTTCTTGCCTCCGGCGCAGTGGAATCGATGGTCAGGGTAAACAGCGCCATCACCGACATCAACTCCAATAATTTTTTGGGCTGGCCGGGCAAGCCGGAAGATTTGAAAGTAATCTTCACCACCATCGTGACCGACTATGACTGGGCCAAAACCATGGGCGTAAAAATGATAGAAGGGCGCGATTTTTCCGAGGATTTCAAGTCCGACTCCCTGGCAATCATTGTCAATAAGGCAGCGGTTAAGATTATGAGTTTAAAAGATCCGATCGGGACACAACTCGACCTCTGGGGAAAGAAGCGCAACCTCATCGGTGTGTGCGATGATGTTCTCATGGGGTCGCCTTACGAAGAGGTGAAACCCATGTTCGCCGTTCTTGACGACTGGTGGGGCTCCATCTCCATACGATTGAAGAAGACCAGCGATTTGCAGAGCTCGGTCAAAACCGTTGAAACTATTTTCAAAAAATACGGGCCAGCTTATCCATTCGAATACAAGTTTGTGGACGTGGAGTTTCAGAAAAAATTCACCACCATTAATCTCACGAGCAAGCTGGCCAGTCTGTTCGCGGTACTCGCCGTGATCATTACCGGCCTGGGCCTGTTCGGTCTCGCCTCGTTCACAGCCGAGCAACGCACAAAAGAGATCGGCATCCGCAAAGTTCTTGGCGCCTCGGTGTCGAGTCTTGTGAGCCTTATCTCAAGAGAGTTTTCGATCATGGTCATTATCGCCTTCGGGTTATCAGCGCCACTTTCGTGGTGGTTGATGATACAATACCTGGAGCGCTATACCATCCGGACATCCGTTGCGTGGTGGATATTTCCGCTGACCGGAGCCATTGCTCTTGGGTTCGCGCTATTGATCGTAAGCACACAGGCGTTGAGGGCCGCCCATTCCAATCCGGTTGACTCGCTCCGAAACGAATAACGTAAGTACTTGCCTGCATTTTCTCGTGCATTTTTTTGCAGATGAAATTTATTCCCCTCCATCAATTTTCCGGACGGGTTGTATTCTCCGCCAATGTCTACATTGTCCTGGAGCATGGTCTCCAGGTAGGTTGCTAAAAGACGGGAACATTAATCCTATTTTGATTGTGTCCTGCAACACATTTTTTCACCCTTTGAGATCGCTCCTTTTGAAAAACTGAACGTGGCCACCAACGTTGGAGTACATATTTTTACAATTTTTAGGATATCGCTGGTGATGAGACTTAGTAAATAGTGTTGGAGTTACTTTAGCAGAAAGTGATTGCTGTTGTCCCCTGAACAGAATGAGTTACCAACTACGTGTGCAGAACCATAAATAAGTCTTTATGCGTAAATTTGAGGTTGGAAAATGAAAGTTATGTCATTAAAATTTCTGCTTACTTCACTCGTAACCTTGGTATGGTTTTCTGCTCTGGGTCAGGCAACCTATACAACATCAGGATCCAATAATGTGTGGACCAGTGCTACATCATGGACGTATGTGTCGGGAACTCCGGTGGGAACGGTGCCAGCATCAACGGATAATGTGATCATCACGAACGGTATCAACATCACCGCCAACACGACCATCAATAACATTACCCTTAACGGAATAGGGAACATCGGTGTTCTAACAAACGCTAATGTCACCTTGACGGTAAACGGAACATTGACCATGAACGGAACAAGTCATATTAGCTCATCCGTTGCAAATTCCACAGTGGCATTGAATGGTAATGTGCTGATTCCAGCAGGCCAAGCCCCCTATTTCTTTCAGGTCAATGTCACGCAGGCGGCCGCGAAAAATTTTACGGTCAACTGCTCTACGTTTGCGGGTGGCACGACAGGGTACACAATGACGGTCGGCAATTTGATATTAAGCTCGGCAACTACCTGGCAGCCCACAGGCGCAGTGATTGTAAACGCTACGTCATTGGATCTTACCGACGGGTCAACCATTGACTGTTTTAATACCACTGGTGGGTTTATCCTCTCCGGCGGCATAACTGAACATGCAGGCACCGCGGGATCGGTTTCAACGTTGGGCTCTTGTTTATTGACAGTAGGTGGCTCTGTGAGTATTAATGGCACGCTTTATATATCAGCAGGGTCAGGTGGTGCAACGACAAAAATTTTCAACGGAACTATTACGAATAATGTGCATGGAGAATTCAGAAATACTTCAGGTCAGAACTTAGTTTTTAATTGTAGCATTGTTAACAACAGTCTCTGGGCAGCGCCTCTTGCCAATAACGGAACCTACACGGTAAATGGATCCGGATCGTATAGTTACACCGGAACCAATACCATCGGCATGGCACAGCTTTCCATTACCGGACCGGCCACCGTTACCAATCAGGGGCTACTTGCGTTGTCTGGTGCTACCGGCTTGACCGTGAACAATGCAGCAGCCTCCTTCATCAATGGAAACGGGGGCTACTTGCAGTTGCTTGCTACCGGCACAAATGTCACCTTAACTTCCGGTACGATTAATTTTTCGACTTCCTCCAACGAGGTTGATTACGATTATGCAGGAACCCAGAATGTTTATGCAACCACCTATGATAAATTGACGGCATCAAACACCGGGACAAAATCGCTAACCGGAACAACCACCGTCAACCATATCCTGAAGACTTCCTCGACCGCTGTCCTTGATGATGGAGCAAACACGATGAGCGGAGCGGGCAGCATCACGATGAGCGGCACAAGCCAAATCAATTTTCAAACAACAGGAGTCAACTTGCCCGGGTTAACGGGTACTTCAAATTCATTTGCTTCTGGAACTACGATTCGGTTATATGGTACAGCGGCAGCACAAACGTTAAAAACCAGTTCAACTTTTCCCTACCAAAATGTACTGGTTAATGGAACCGCAGGATGTTCTGCCAATCTTTCAAATGTTAGCAATATCGCTGGTAATTTAACCGTTGCTTCAGCAGCAGTAATTACCAACAATGCTGTATTGACCGTAGCTGGAACGACCACCTATTCCAGCACCGGTTCTTCAACCCTTGCCAATAATCTTACCACCGGCAGCTTTCTTATTTCAAATGGAACATTAATTTATTCAGGTTTAACAATCACCGTCAATGGAACAAATGGGACTTGGACAACCAATGGAGGAACATTGACCACCAACGCCTCCAGCACCGTGCTTTTTACTACCGGTGCAGGTCAGCAGATCGGAGGTACCTCAGCACCTTCTTTTGTAAACTTGACGATCAACAATTCAAATGATGTTACATTGACAGCTAATGCAACTGTGACAACGTTATTAACTTTAACAGCCGGAAGGGTACTAACAGGAACAAACAATCTAATCGTTGCCAATACAGGAACAGTTTCAAGAACCTCCGGGTTTGTTGAAGGCAACCTCCGGAAGAATGTTAACACGTGCGTCGGATGCTCCATCAACTTTGAAGTTGGCACATCCTCTACTTACGCACCTCTGCAGCTGACTGCAGCGACTGTAACGGTAGCCGGATCACTGACTGTTTCAACCGTAGCGAGTGATGATCCTTACATCTCATCTTCTTTAATCAATTCAGCAAAAAGTGTAAACCGGTATTGGACGCTCTCCAATATGGGTGCAACCTTGACAGCATACAAACCTCAATTCACCTATGCAGCCGCTGATGTGGACGGCGCGGCAACTCCCGCTAATTTTTATTATTCCATGGTTGACCCCAGCACAACTACCTGGACTGCGCCATTAGCGCCAAACGGAGTGCCAACCTCAACCGGTTTTTTAGCTTCGGCGTCAACTGCAAATCCCCCTTCAGGAGCTTCCCGCCAATTTCAAGTTGGGGAGGCGTTGGTCACCTCTGCTGCTACGGTTATAAATGCCGTCAGCGGCACTCCAAATTGGAGTAGTGCTGCCACGTGGATTCAATATAGAACTGGCACCTCGATTACAGTCACTAGTGGAATCGCCGCCGTCACCGGTGTTTCTACTTTATTTACTACAGAATTAGCTGTTAATGACGTAATCATGTTTCAGACTAGTCCGGGAACGGTTATTGGTACTGTTCAAAGTATAACAGACAATACACATCTTACATTGGCCTCAAATGCAACAGTAACGACCACTGCTGCTTACGGACGTCAACATGTTCCGATTTCAACGGATGCCGTGCAAATTGGAAATACCAATGTCAATGTTGCCACCAGCGTGCAGCTAGATGCTGCGGGAGCTTGTTACTCGCTGATCATAAATGCTCAAACCAATGCTCAGAGTTTAACTCATGTGGGTGCTAATGCATTGGCCGTCGGCAGCGGCGTGACAATTCAAAATCCATCTTTCTCAGGCATCAATGCATGGAATATCAATGCGGGAAGTGCTGCCGTCTCGACCTTGACGATTGGAAGCTTAGGAGCTTCCAATGCAAGAATCGCTAAAGTGGTTACGACTTCAGGTACGTTGACCGTTTCGAATAACATTACTTTCTCACCGCCAAATGTAGCTTCTGGTGAGTTGGCTGCCGTGATGGACATGTCGGGAGGAAGTGGGACATTAAATATTGGTGGGGCATTTAGCTTTACCAATTCGAGAGGATTATTATTGCCGGGCACTACCAGTACTGTTAACTTTAATGGCACTTCTGCCCAATCCATTTTTCCTTCATCGGTAACAACAACTTACCCGGGTTCTAATGGCACGACACAATGGACATTTAACAACATCTATTCAAACAATACATCGGGCAGTGGCTTGACCTCGTCCTGTGCTTTGATATCGGGCACTAATTTTAGTGGGGATCTACGCATTCAATCCGGGCTATTTACAACCGGCTCTTCGAATGCGGGGGGATTTCCAGGAGGAAATTATAACACAAATATTACCGGGGCAGCAGCAAAGACATTTCAAATATCCCCGGGGGCTACATTCGTCTATTCGAGTTACTCCACCCTTTCCGGCTTTGGAACTAATTATGACTTTGGGGCAAGTACTCCATTTGGCACCTTTAATTACGCCACCGGTCAAACTACTATTTTGACAGGATATTCTTATGGTAACTTAATCGTTAATGCCGGTTATTGTTCTCTGACAGCAACTACTTACACAATAGCAGGGAGTCTCTCCATTTTATCGGGTTCAACCATTCAAGGGCCGGGATCAGGTTCTGCGATTATAACTGTGGGAAGGGATTTGACTATTGCTTCAGGGGCTACCACTGGTTTCAATATTAATTCAACAGCCATTTCATCCATAAGTGTTGGTGGCAACTGGGTTAATAGTGGATCCTATAATGCATGGGGTAGCAGCGCAGTGATTTTCACGGATGCGGGTGTTTCTCAACCTCAGATCCTTTCGGGTACTTCCGCTGAGACTTTTTATAATGTTCAGTTAAACACTGCGGGTAGCACCAACACTGTACAGTTACTTAAAAACATGACGGTTTCCAATGTGCTCACGTTAACACAAGGGGGCCTCAACTTGAATGGCTTTTCTCTTAGTGTAACAAATTCAAGCACTTCCGCGATCGGGAGTACCTCCGGATATATCATGAGCGAAACTCAAAGCACCCCTTATGCGCCTGTGATCTGGACCACAGGAAATACCACGGGCATTTTCGTTTTCCCATTTGGAAAAAATTCAACTACCTCTATACCCTTCAAGTTCAACATCACCAATGGAGGCGCCCCTTACAATGCAACCTTAAGTGTAGCAACCTATGGCACTATTCCGAATAATACCCCTTATCCGAGTGGCGTAACAGACATGAGTTCAGGCGGGGTTGATATTAGCGCTAACGTGGTAGATCGCTTTTGGATTATTACGCCAAATTCATATACCACAAACCCTACCGCAACGATGACCTTTACTGGGGCTCCCGGTGAAGTGGGTACCATTGTTAGTTTAACAGTTCAGGAGTGGAGCTCTGGAAACTTTTGGAATCCGGTTTTTCCCGGGCAAACCAATTCGACCTATTCGGCTACTGTTCCGGGCATTTTTAATTTCGGGATCTGGACACTGTCGGGTAATGGCGTGACACTACCAATCGAACTAGTTTCCTTTAATGCCTCTGCCAACGAAGACAAAGTTGTATTGAACTGGTCGACTGCTTCAGAAATAAACAACGATCACTTTACGATTAAGAGATCAGGGGATGGAAAAAATTTCATGCCCTTGGCAGTCATAAAAGGAAGTGGAACAAAAAATTCGCCATCTCAATATTCTTACATTGATAATTCACCTTTGTTTGGCCGCTCCTATTATCAACTTACTCAAACTGATTTCGATGGATATTCGGCGAATGCTGAAACGATTTCCGTAGAATTTCAAGACGTTCTCGAACCTCAAGTTTACCCTAATCCATTCAATGGAAAACAGGGCTTCTTACTATTACCGGAATCCTGGGGGGAAACCACCATTACACTTTTTGATATGAACGGAAACAAAATCTCACAAAATAATTCGAAATCAATAAGTAACCCCACCCAACTTCAGTACGACTCCGGTCTTCCGAATGGAATTTATCTCTTGCTGGTTGAAAGCAGTTTGAAAAGAAAAATAATCAAAATCGTGATAAACTAAAGTTGCTCCGTGAACTTTCAACGGGCCAACGAACAAACCAAAGACGAACACTCTCTGTGTATCCGGCAAGAGGTAATTGGATTCTTTCACATCGTTTCAAAAACTTCTCATGGAGAGAAAGGATACTGACGCTCTCACCATTTCCTTTTCTACTGTATCTTCGCGAATAATATCCGGAACAACATAAAATAAAAACAAAAATGAAAAACGTAGGTGGACCTAAAACCATTGCTTTTGTAATTTTACTTGGCTTTGTGTTAATGACGGACTCGTGTTCGAAATCTTCTGATAGCACGTCGAGCCTAAGCCCTTCCGTAACCACGAACGTAAGCGCTGAATCAACATCACAATCACTCACCAGCGAGGCAGCGGATATATCCAACTCCGTAACGTCAAACACCGGTAATGGGGTATTAAGCGGAAGCCGTATGGAGAAAATCGTAATACCAGGCGCCACCGCCGCAAGTTGGGATCCGCGTCTTGTTTGTGCTACGGTGACCATTTCGCCGGCGGCCGGCAGCACAAAGGACAACCCGCAGGGGACAATTATTATTTACTATGATTCCACAGCTACTTGCAAGGACGCTATCGGGGTGCAGCGAAAAGGAACGATCAATATTGCTTACAGTGGCCAGCGATTTGCCATCGCTTCAACACGAGTTCTGACATTTCAGGATTATTCGCGTAATGGCGTAAAGATCACTGGCACATACACCATATCCAACCGCACCGATTCTACAGCTTCAGCCCCTTTGCAGTATTTACACGTATTGGCCAACGGCAAACTGACTTTTGTAAATGGCAAGTCGATCACCAGGAACCATATTTATACCTTCGTCTGGACTCGGGGCAATACGCCCGGTGGAGACAGCTTTGCGATCAAGGCAGGGAGTACCGCCACCGGGTCAACGGAAGATGGCACTTCCTACAGTGTGAATGTGTCCTCTGATCTAACATACACCTTGCCCTGCTTATTGCAAAAAATTTTCATACCCGTTACTGGCAATAAAACCCTGGAGCTTGGTACTTCCACGTATTCAATTAATTATGGTACCGGAACTTGTGACAATGTTATTACGGTGTCCTTAGGCTCAGGTCCTGCACAATCGATCACATTAACGTCAGATGGAAATTAATTTATAAGTTCAATTCGCGCCATTAAACTGACGAGTTCCCTTTCTATGCAAACCCCTCACAAAGCCGGCTTCGTCAGCATCATCGGTAAACCTAATGTGGGCAAAAGCAGCTTGATGAACAAGCTGGTGGGTGAAAACTTGTCCATCATAACGGCCAAAGCGCAAACGACACGTCACCGCATTATGGGCATGCTGAATGGCGAGGATTTTCAGATCGTGTACTCTGATACGCCCGGATTGCTTGAACCCAAATATGAACTTCATCAGGCGATGATGAGCTACGTAAAGGTTTCGCTGGAGGATGCCGATCTCATTTTACTGATCGTAGAGCTGGAAGAAAAATATGACGAGCAACTCTTCGCGCGTTTTCAAGATTCAAAAACACCCATCGTTTTACTGATCAATAAAATTGACCTCGGCAAAGGCTCACAGGTGAATGACAAAATTGAGTATTGGAAAAATATTTTAAAAGCTGAGGTAATCATCCCTGTGTCGGCTAAAACAGGGGAGAATCTTGATCTCGTTCTTACTACCATCAAAAAAAATCTTCCTGAACATCCGGGCTTTTACCCGAAAGAGGAACTTACCGACCGGAGCGAGCGTTTCTTTGCGGCCGAAATTATTCGCGAAAAAATCTTCCTCAATTACGAACAAGAAATTCCATACAGCGCTGAAGTCAACATCGAGTCCTTTAAAGAAGAAGAAACAATCATCCGAATACGGGCAACAATTTTTGTAGAACGCGATTCACAAAAAGGAATTGTAATCGGCAAAGCAGGAAGTTCACTCAAAAAGGTCGGAACCGAAGCAAGACAGGATTTGGAGAAATTCTTTGGAAAGAAAATTTTCCTGGAAACCCACGTAAAAGTAGCAGACAACTGGCGCAAGGAAAAACTCAAGCTGAAGCATTTTGGATACTTTGAGTAGTTTAAAAAGTCAATGGTTAAGCGAGGCTGCTCAATTCCATGCCCAAATCCTAATTTGTTACCTTTGAGGTTCTGAAATACCCGGAACACTGAAATCATGGCTAATATCGTAGCAATAGTTGGCAGGCCCAACGTAGGCAAATCCACCTTTTTTAATCGATTGGTAAAGCAACGACAAGCGATTATGGACGATATGCCGGGTGTAACGCGGGACCGTCATTACGGGTATGCCGAATGGACCGGGAAATACTTTACCATCATTGACACGGGAGGATACGTTACCGGATCGGACGATAAATTTGAAACTCAAATTCGAAGGCAAGTAGAAATGGCCATTGAAGAATGTGCGGTGGTGATCTTCATGGTTGATTGCCAACAAGGCCTTACCGGATACGATAAAGAGTTTGCCAACATTATCCGTAAATCGAAGAAGCCTGTTTTCATTGCCGCTAACAAGGCTGATACGCCTCAGAAAACATTGCTTGGGAATGAGTTCTATGAACTGGGAATGGGTGAGGTGTATCCTGTTTCTTCAGAAAACGGCTCTGGCACGGGAGAGCTACTGGACGAGTTGGTCAAAGTTTTTCCCTCCGAAGGTGTGGAAGACCCCGACGCAGGCATTGCCAGAATTGCCATCCTCGGCCGACCAAACGTAGGTAAATCATCATTGCTAAATGCATTGCTGGGCACAGATCGAAGTATTGTTACAGACGAGGCTGGCACTACTCGCGATGCCATTCATTCGCGCTACAAAATGTACGGCAATGATTTCATTTTAATTGACACTGCAGGCATTCGTAAGAAGTCCAAATTGATGGAGGACGTGGAATTTTATTCCGTGCTTCGATCATTGAAAGCATTAGAAGAAAGTGATGTTTGCATCGTTATTATTGATGCACAACGCGGGCTAGAATCGCAGGATGTTAACATTATCAGCCTGGCTCAAAAGCAAGGTAAGGGGATTGTGATTATGGTGAACAAGTGGGATTTGATGGAGAAAGACAGTAAAACGTCTGAGAAGATTAAAAAAGAGATGTTGGAGAAAATCGCACCGATCAGCTATGTACCAATACTATTCGCCTCGGCACTTACAAAGCAGAGAATCTTTCAGGTCATTGAAAAAGCCGTTGAGGTATTTAAAAACAAAACCAAAAAAGTGCCCACTTCAGCGCTGAATGATGCCATGCTTCCAGAAATCGTTCACTATCCGCCTCCTGCTATTAAGGGCAAAATGATCCAGATTAAATACATTACCCAAGTTGCCGCAAAAACTCCCTCTTTTGCTTTTTTTTGCAATCTGCCCCAATACATACAGGATTCTTACATCAGATTTTTGGAAAATCGCCTAAGAGAGAAGTTTGATTTTGAGGGTACCCCCGTGCGCTTGTTTTTCAGAAAAAAATAATGGGAACGATTGCATTTTTAGACGGTACATCATTTTAAGGCCTATTTTATTACCATTTATAATTTTTCCTTACTTTTTGGTTTAAAATCGATGCAGACTCTTATATTTGCGGGCAAATTTATAACCTGTAAACTATGAAAAAATTGTTCGCGCTAATGATGGTATGCGGCTTTGCCGTAGCATTTGTAGCTTGTGGCGGTAAAAACAAAGCCGAAGAAGCTGCTAAAATGAAAGCTGACTCAACTGCGAAGGCTGACTCCATCGCCAAAGTTGAGGCTGAAGCTGCTGCCGTTGCTGCAAAAGCAAAGGCTAAGGCAGATTCTGTTGCAAAGGCAGATTCTGTTGCAAAGGCCGCTCCAGCAAAAAAGAAGAAGTAATCTCTTTCCAAAGAGGTTTTCCCGGGAAGGCTTTAGAAAAACTAAAGCCTTTTTTCTTTTCTTATGGATTTTAAAAAGGTTGAAACGATTTTGACCATGCATGTTCCGGCTTCGGCAGTGAGCTATTGCCTCAGCCTTTGGACAGACTTTCCCTTTGATTTTAAACTTCGCAGAAACCGGCTTTCAAAAGTGGGTGATTTTACATGCCGTTCCGGCAAGACCCCTCAGATAACGATCAACCACAACCTGCACCCCTTTCTATTTCTCATGACTTATGTTCATGAAGTAGCTCACCTTCGAGTTCATCAAAAGCACGGATTTAGTGCCGAGGGGCACGGCCAGGAATGGAAAACAACTTTTCAGGATTTGATGGCTCCACTTCTGACTAATGAAAATTTCCCCGAACCTTTGCTTGCCGGAGTCATCAAACACATGGTCTCTCCGAAAGCCTCAAGTTTCACGGATGGGGATCTAACCCAGTTGTTTCGCGACCAGGACGAACGGGAAAAATCCACAATCCTGCTATCGCAAATTCCGGAAGGAAGTGTTTTTCATTTGCATGGAAGGTGGTTCAAAAAAGGAAAACTGAAACGCACTCGTGTATTGTGCAATGAGGTGAAGACGCGACGGCAATATCTCGTTTCTGCTGATGCTCCAATCAGCAACGCTCAACTTGCCCTGCTTTAATGCAATTTATTTTTGGCTGTCAATCGCCTGGCGAACACTTCCAAATTTTTTTAACAAGGATCGTGCGATCTTTTCGTTCACCTTAAGTTCATCCATAATCATGAGTGCTCCCCGGTGGATTAGTTTATTGTTGGTGAGTTGCATATCCACCATCTTGTTTCCCTTTACCCGGCCCATCTGAATCATAACCGTAGTGGAGATCATATTGAGAACAAGTTTCTGAGCGGTGCCCGCCTTCATGCGGGTACTGCCGGTAACAAATTCAGGGCCAACCACTACTTCAATAGGATAGTTAACATGAGCGGCTAATTCAGTGCCTTCGTTGCACGTAATACAACCCGTAACAATTTTATTTTTTCGGGCTTCTTTAACGCCGCCAATAACATAAGGAGTTCTTCCGGAGGCGGCAATCCCAATCAATACATCTCGCTCATTAATTTTAAATTTCCTTAGATCCTCCCAGGCTTGCTTCGGGTCATCTTCGGCATGTTCAACCGCTTTTCGTATTGCCCGGTCGCCACCTGCAATTAGTCCGATAATTTTACCGGGGCCAACTCCAAATGTTGGTGGAATCTCCGAAGCGTCTATAATACCAAGCCTGCCGCTCGTTCCCGCTCCAAGATAAAAAAGCCTTCCACCCATTTTCATTTTCACAACAATGATCCCAATCAACTTCTCAATCTTAGGAATAACTTTTCTTATTTTTCCTGAAACGGTTTTGTCTTCCCGGTTGATGTTGTTGAGCAGCTTCCGCACGCTCATCCGTTCAAGGTTAGAATAAGAAGAGGAAGATTCAGTTGTCACAACGCGGGTAAATTACAAGTTCCTGATACGCTCCCATTCTTAAATTATAGATCATTCTGGTGATACAGCGTCAATCCTGCGATCGGGCCTTCTAAAATATTTTTCACCGCAATACCTTTGTCGTTGGCTACTTGTCGCACCACATCGCTGAAATAAAAACCGATCGACCCGGTAAAATGGACTTTCAGGTTTTTATAATTTTCATACTTCATAATATTGTTTTCGAAGAAATCAGAAAAGGCCTGAAACGCAAGTTTATAGCAATAGGGCTCTTTTAAATGCTGAAAAATGAACTTAGCAAAACTGGCCAAAAAAGCGCCTGGCTTCTCATGTTGGTAAACTTTCTCCAGCACTTCTTCGCGGCTCCAGGGAAACCTGGTGTGAAATTGTTTTGCCAAATTTTCCGGCATCTCCTTCCGGAAATAATCAAAGATCAATTGTTTTCCAAGATAAGTTCCGGATCCTTCATCGGCCAGTATCCATCCGAGATTGGCTACGTTGTCAATGATCTTTTCTCCATCGTATAAACAAGAATTAGAGCCCGTACCAAGGATGCAAGCAATGCCAGGTTCGTGTCCGCACAATGCCCGTGCAGCCGCCAACAAATCCCAGCCAACTTCAATAATTGCCTTCGGGAAATAGTTTAAAAAAACAGCCTGAATGCTTTTCACATTCTTTTCGGAAGAAACGCCGGTACCATAAAAAAATATTTTTGTGACCTCTTCGCGAACAAGAGGTAGTAATGATTCTTCGGTGATTTTCTTTAAGTGCTCGATCGGTTGATAGTAGGGATTAAATCCCACACTGTTGGATTGACCTATCGAACCATCTTTCTTTAGTAAACGCCAATCAATTTTGGAGCCTCCACTGTCGGCAATAATGATCATTTAATAGAGTTGGATTTGGTTAAGCATAAAAAAGCAAATTACAAAGTCTGTGCATTACTTAACAGGGCTAAATTTATTAATTTCATGAAATGAAGTCAGTTGTCCTGTTCATGATTCTGTTAACGCATGGTGTTTATGCACAAGACCTGGTGTTCGTGTTTTTACACCATCGGACCGACAAGGTAGAATTGCCCAAGGATCAACTTGATAAAATCATGACCGGCCATATGGCGAATATTATAAGGATGGCTAAAGAAGGAAAACTTTTGGTAGCCGGACCTTTTGAAGGCGGTGGCGGCGTTTTCATTTTCAGCTCCTCTTCAATTGACACGGTTAGCCGTTGGCTTTCAACCGATCCGGGGGTTCAGGCTAATCGATGGAACGTGGAAATACTTCCCTATCGTTGGCATATTGGGCAGCCACGATTGGTAAATGAGCCGTTTGAAATGCTCGATTATCAATTGGTTCGCTTTGTTCCATATGTGGCAAAATTCAACATCAACGATGTGCCTGAACTCTTGAAGAAGCACGATGATTATTTGAAGGAAATCCAAAAGACAGGCCAGGTAGTGGCTGAAGGAACCTTTGGCGATGTTGAAGGAGGAATTTTAGTGACGAAAGGTGGTTTGACCCAGGGTATCATCGAATCTGATCCGGCCGTGCACGGAGGCCTTTTAGAAATCGAAATTAAGAAATGGTTTGTCGCAAAGGGAGCGTTTGGTGAGAAATGATAACCAGGTTCTATCCGCGTTATTCGGCAACAACAACGGTCATTTTTTTCCCATCTGCACTTACCATTAACCGCGTCACTCCCTTTACCTGCTCAGCCCCTGTATTGATTTGAACTTCTTTCCAGGTTTTGTCAGTCTTGGGATCCATCCAAAAGATTTTGGTGTCGTCACTTATGATTATTTTTCCATCAGGAGTCCAGCAGATGTCCTCCCGGTTGGGAAGCGTTGAGGCGATGACGCTGATCTCTGATTTTCTCGGGTTGAATTTTTTGATGAACCATTTGTTCGCCGTGACTTTATGAATAAAGCTAAAGGCATTTTCTCCAGGAACCTGATGCAGTGAACGACCGACATTCTCCGCAATGATCGTGTCTGACCTTGTGGGAAGAAGGAAATAATGAAGGGTATTGGGTTTATTTTCTTTGCCCAATATAAAAAGTGCCACGTGGCTATTGTCGGTCCAAACGTGATAGCCAACGATTCTATCATTTAGAATGGTTAAAGCTTCGCCGCCTTCAACGGGGTATTTACCCAAATCCTGAGCGCCGTTGTCGCGTTGGATAATACAGGAAACAAATTGCTTGTCCGGCGTGAGAGTAGGCGAATATTCTCGCTCCTCAGTATTGGTCAGTGATTTGGTCTCGCCTGTTTTGTAATTGTAATATTTTATATCAGATCGTCCTTCCTCACTAAACGACGAATAATAAATGACGGGCTGATCGGGATGGAATGAAGGCTGGTTGTCATACCCTTTGTGATTCGTAATGTTTTTCGGGTTGGAAATAATAACGCCACCTTTTTTCAATTCTAAATCAAAGAGCAGAATTTCGGTTGCGGCTTGACCGAATGATTTAAAGGCTAAAAGCATGCAGATGACCATCAGGGGGTTTTTCATAGAGCAGTATATTTTATTACAAATTATAGAAATCAGTCTAGAAATGAAAGTTGCATTCTTCACTGATGTTGAGTATCGTTGGATTAAATTCGGATGGAATGGATGGGTATGATTTGATCATTATCGGAGCCGGGCCGATCGGGCTTGCTTGTGGCATCGAAGCAAAAAAAGCGCGATTGAATTACCTCATCATTGAAAAAGGATGCTTGGTCAATTCGCTTTATCATTACCCGGCGAACATGACTTTCTTCTCTACCTCCGAGCGCCTTGAAATTGGTGAGGTGCCTTTCATCTCCAACAACCCTAAACCAACACGTGCTGATGCGCTGGAGTATTACCGAAGGGTTTGTTCAAGTTGGGATTTGCATGTGAATCTTTACGAGGAGGTAAAGGAGTCCAAACTTTCCATCATGGGCAATTTTTCTATTACTACAACCAAAGGAAAATATTCAGCCCGTGCCGTTGTTCTTGCCTTGGGGTTCTATGATTTGCCTTTTCTTCTCAACGTTCCGGGGGAAAATCTTTTAAAAGTTAAACACTACTACAATGACCCTCATCCGTACTATCGACAAAAAGTGGCGGTGATTGGTGCCGCGAATTCTGCTGTGGACGCTGCGTTGGAGACCTGGCGTAAAGGGGCTGAGGTAATAATGGTTGTTCGGGAACCATCCCTGCGGGAAAGTGTAAAGTATTGGGTAAAACCGGATATTGAAAACCGGATCAAGGAAGGGTCGATCAAGGCTTATTTCAATTCAACCCTTACTCGCATCACAGAAACTCAAATTGAAATCAAAACGCGGGAAGGACTAAAAAAACTGGCTAATGATTTTGTCCTGGCCATGACGGGTTATCAACCTCCGTTTGAATTAATGAAATCAATAGGCATCCAGTTCCATGATGATGAATTTCATACACCCATTTACAACGAAAATACGATGGAAACTAATGTATCCGGCCTTTACCTGGCGGGTGTGGTTTGTGGAGGATTGAAAACCAATAAATGGTTTATTGAGAATTCACGCGAACACGCAAAGCTGATCATTAAAGATTTGGTAAACTGAGATCAGTTCAATCGATTATACTTTTTTAGAATTTCCCTTAACCGGTCATGTGGAAGAGCAAACACTTTATTTCCGTTAATACCCTCCATGGTTTCGGCAGCAACCATCGCATTGACAATCGCCTCTTCTACGGACTCTGCTACAGCCGTAAAAAAAGGATTTATGCTTTCATTCGGAATCATTTGGAGTGAAGCAATGCCTTTTAGTTTTCCGGCTTCTGGATTGGCCGTTGAAAAGGCAATGAAAATATCTCCGGAAGAATTTCCGCCGCGCCCACCCATCACTGCAATTCCCAATGGTATTCGCTTTGCGAGTCGCTTCAATTGATGGGGAAGGAGTGGTGCATCGGTAGCTATCACCACAATGATTGAACCTTGATCATCGCCAAGTTTGCCATTCTGCGGAAGCAAATCGGGGATTTATTTTCCTACCGGCACGCCGGCAATGGTAAGTTGACTTCGCGAGCTATAATTCGCTTGCACAAGCGCACCGATGGTGTAACCATTTTCTAATTTTCTGGATGCCGTTCCAATTCCGCCCTTAAACTGATGAACGACCATTCCTGTACCCCCGCCTACGTTGCCTTCTACCACGCGACCGGTTGATGCGGCATTCATTGCTTCAAATACGTCTTCTTTCTTTACATGAAATCCATTGATGTCATTCAAAAAACCATCCCATGTTTCGGCTACCAACGGAAGGCTAAAATCCCCTGAGTAATCGCCTTTTGGCATTTTGTCAACATACCATTGAATGACGGCATCGCGTACGGTGCCTACACTATGTGTATTGGTTATTAAAATTGGCGAACCTAAGCATCCGGATTCTTCAAGCCAGGTCGTGCCCGTCATTTCCCCATTGCCATTTAATGTAAACCAAGCTGCAAAAACCCGTTCTAAAGAATTCTTTCCTTTCGGGAAAATCACCGTTACACCTGTACGCACAGGGCCCTTCCCGACTATCACTTTTCCGTTTCCTTCGATCAATGTTTTGTGTCCCACCTCAACGCCGGCAACATCGGTTATGGCGTTATTTTTTCCCGGCATTCCATTGAACGGAATGCCCAAATCACGGGCGCGTGACTTTCCCGATTGTGCGTAAATTTGCTGAGTGCAAAAAATAATCGCAACTGAAAGCACAACGCTGTTCACCAATCCGGGTTTTCGAAGTAAGATAAGATAGCTATTGGTTGAATCCAAGTACCGGCAAACGACACTTATTCATATTTGCTGATCTGGGTTCTGCTTAGAATTTGACTTACCGCAAATTTATTGCATGAATCAGCAAAGATTACTTGTTGCGACTTTTGCCAGGTAGCACAAGGTCCCAACCCTTCAGCAACATAATGGCATTTCCACAAAATCGTAGGGTCTGGAGTTACTGACCTGATTTGGTAAGAACTTGAGCTATCACACTCCCCACAGCTATACAAAGTCGAGAACATCAAAAGGCAAAGGCAATATTTCATTGGATATGATAACGAAATGAATACCGTTTATGGTATAATAGGTTATCGACTGAACCGGCTTTGGTCGATTAGCTGATAAAAAATGGTTTGAATTGCAGGGAAGCGTGGATAAACGGCAAGTCAGGAATGTAAAACACCTTCTTTTTGAAGCTCCTTGATGAAGACTAAATTTGATTCACAAATTGTCTCCGGCACAAACACAAAGCGCTTGTCGTAAATCTGGGAGCCACTATAGTAGCTCACCCAATATTCGTTGTTGAGGTGAAATACATTCGGATCAATAGGCTCAACAACGGTACTTCCCTTGGCAGGAACGGTTTCAAGAAAATGACGGAGCGTGGAGGTTCGTTGCTCTTCCCCGTTTTTTTCTCCGTAGCCTCGGCTCGCCACCAGGGTATTCTCCAGGTCAAATTCGTTATTGTTTAACAAATAAACCCTCCACTCATCTTGATTGAGCACGTTTTTTTCACGGGCCACGGCCAGTGTTACATTTTTCACTTCGGGTATTTCGATATCCTTCTTCATTTCAATTCCATTTCAAACAAAGAAACAATTTGTTGTTTCAATAGTTCCTTCACTTTTTCCATAGGCTGAGTTGAACACAACTCTTTTTCAACGGATGTTACAGCCTTATCGCTTATGCCGCAGGGCACGATGTGATTGAAGTAGCTCAAATCAGTATTGACATTTAGCGCCAAGCCATGCATCGTTACCCAGCGGCTGGTCTTCACACCAAGAGCACAAATCTTTTTTGCCATTGGTTCGTCAGTCCAATCCAGCCAAACGCCCGTCAACCCTTTTATTCTTCCCGCTGTAATGCCCAGCTCTTTCAGTGTTCCAATAACGGATTCTTCCAACGTCCTCATGTACTGGTGAATGTCTGTAAAGAAATTCTCCAAATCGATGACCGGATAAACCACAATTTGCCCCGGACCGTGATAAGTGATATCACCTCCCCGGTTAATCTGATAAAAACTCGCTCCGATAGAAGAAAGATTTTCAGCAGAAATCACCAGGTTCTTTTCATCACCACTTTTTCCGAGTGTATAAACATGTGGGTGCTCGCAGAAAAGCAAATAGTTGTTTGTTGTTCGTTGTTCGTTATCCGGAAAGTCTCTGTTCGAGGACTTGACAGCAAGAATTTTATTGAACAAATCCGTTTGATAGTCCCAAGCCTTTTGGTAATCGATCAGGCCAATGTCGATAAATTGGATCTGTTTATTACGATATGAATTCATGACTTAAAACGCTCTTAACAAACCCTTCGCGTTGAAAATTAGTTCTTGATCTTTGCCAACTCCCCTTTCAAAAAATCAATGGCTTCCACCGGGTCAGGGTCAATACCATTTTCCTTTGCCAGGAAATAAGAGATCCAATCGGTGAGGTGAATCAAATAATAATATTGTTCCAATAACGAAGCGCCTTCGGCTACAATGTCAATGATCGGGTTGGAGCGCTTCTCAAAAATTTCACGGCAAATTTCCATTCGCTTTTCCGCCCGCTCATGGTCGTGATCGGAATACAAGTAAATCACCTGCGACTGCTGCAAAATATTTTCCGGGAACCGCCAACCGGCAATTTCGTTGTGGTTCATTTCCGGGAACGTATTGACGTGTGCCATTTGCTTGGCGTTTTCGTTGATCTGATTTTGGAACCGGGTAGCCATTGCCTTCAATCGTTCATCGCAGTAAATGATCGGCAGTTTGCCACGCAACTTTTTAGCGATCAGCTCGGCTTCAGCCTGAATAGCTTTCTCACCACGATCCAAATATTCAATGGAATTTTCCGTTTCTTTTATGAACGCAGCGCCAATTAAGTTGGTGTGATATAATGCATACAAAAGTGAAATCATCATGTAGCCCAACTGGGCACGGGCACGACCTGACCCGCCAGGCACCTGTATGTAAAAAAGGTTGTACTCCTTCGCCAGTTCGAGCATTCTCCCGCCGGAAGTAACACAAATGATGTGCGCTCGTTTGAGTAGCCCTTTATGCACCGCAGCGAGTGTTTCTTCGGTATTGCCGCTGTAGGAGCATGCAATAAAAAGCGTGTGAGGGCTTACAAACTGCGGAATGTTGTAACCTTTGATAACGGTGATGGGGATAGGCACTCGCCCGAATGTCAACGACTCTACCAAATTGGCACCAATGCCGGAACCGCCCATGCCCGTGAGGATGATGTTGCGGATGTCACTGCCCGGTCGAACCAAATCCATCGCTTGCCCAAGTTTTATGGCATGCGCCAATTGTTGCGTAAATCCCTCGATTAATTTCTTCATTCTTTAACCATGATTATTTATAGCAAAATTTTTCATTGGATTTTTTAAGCAATAAATTGCATTGCATAACAAAATTTAATCCCAATAGCTATCAAGATCAAAGGTAAAACAAAATCCGGTGAGCGATAAAATAAAAAAAGGCAAGGAAGGAGAAATCCTGGCGGCTGATTTTTTAATCGACAAAGGATTTGAAGTCATCGCACGAAACTATCGCTACAAGCGGTCAGAGATTGACTTGATCGTGAAGAAAAATAACTGGCTCATTTTTGTAGAAGTTAAAATGCGCAGCTCGGATGCTTATGGCTACCCGGAAGATTTTGTGGATTATAAAAAAGCGAAGAACATCATTGACGGAGCGGAAGAATATACCTACCAGCAAAATTGGCAAGGCAATGTGCGCTACGATATTATTTCCATCCGCGACCAGCACGGTCAAAAAGAAATTGTGCATATTGAAGATGCGTTTTATTGAATCTCAACTTACCGAGAAGGTGAGATTTTCGCGGAAGCAATTTGCATTTCGAATTACTCCAAAGCACGGACAGTAAGTTGTCAAATTAAATTCATGATGATGAAAAACAAACAAGTAGATGCCTACATCGCCAAGTCGGCTGAATTTGCAAAACCCATTCTCATGCACTTGCGCGAACTGGTTCATCAGGCTTGCCCCGATGTGGAAGAAGTGATCAAATGGGGCTTTCCCAACTTCGACTATAAAGGTGTGATGTGCAACATGGCCGGCTTCAAACAACACTGTTCGTTTGGGTTTTGGAAATATTCGCTGATGAAAGATCCCAAAGGAATCCTGTCTCCAAGAAACGAGGGTGGAAGCATGGGCAACTTTAATCGCATTACGTCCTTGAAGGATTTGCCGTCAAGTAAAATCCTTCTGGGTTTCATCAAACAAGCCGTGGAGCTAAACGAAAAAGAAATTAAGCGCCCGGTGAAAACCACGCCCAAAGGGACGAAGACTATTGCTACGCCGGATTATCTCCAAAAAGTGTTGAAGAAAAATAAGAAAGTTTACGAGATCTTTGAAAACTTTGCTTACTCGCACCGCAAGGAATATATCCAGTGGTTTGAAGAAGCTAAAACCGAAGAAACCAGAAACAAACGCATTGCGCAAGCGATTGAGTGGATCAGCGAGGGCAAGGGAAGAAACTGGAAGTACGTGAAGAAAGCTTAAAGTTGTAGGTAGAAAGTTGAAAGCTATTTAGAGTAGGTAAGGTAGTCAACCGTAACATTCAACAACGCCTTCACGCCAACGCTAAAAGAATTTTCATCGATCATAAAATCGGCGGTGTGGTGGGTAGGTTTCTTTTCCAACTTCATGTCGGCAGGGTAAGCGCCTAAAAAGAAAAAGAAGCCGGGCACTTTTTGTTGATAGAAAGAAAAATCTTCAGCCATTGTCACGGCTGGGATCACGTTTACATTTTCTTTTCCTGCTGCCTTCGCTAAACTTGGCACCATCATCGCAGTTAGCTTTGCATCGTTAATGGTGGCCGGGTACATAACTTGAATGTCCACATCTGCAGTTGCGCCGGAAGCTTCTGCAATTTTTGCAGCCGTGAGTTTTATTTTTTCATGTACTTTCTTTTGCATCTCCGGGCCGAACGTGCGGATCGTTCCTTGCAAAATAGCTTCTTCCGGAATGATGTTTCTTCTTATACCGGCATGAAAAGTCCCCACAGTAATCACTGCCGCTGCCTCTGTCAAAGCAGTCTGGCGGCTTACGATGGTTTGCAGTCCATCCACAATCTGGCAGCCCACTACCACCGGATCAATCCCTTCCCAGGGCGTAGCTCCATGCGCACCTTTACCTTTTACCTTTAGATCAAATCCATCTACAGCAGCCATGAGCGCCCCCGACCGATAATTTAAAGTTCCTGAAGGCAACAGCGATTGAATGTGCAAACCGAAAACGGCATCCACTTTCGGGTTTTCCAACACACCCTCTTTCACCATTAACTCGGCGCCGGCGGGCGACTCAGCTGGCCCTACCCCTTCTTCTGCCGGTTGAAATAAAAATTTAACCGCGCCTTTCAATTCACTTTTGTCTTCGGATAATATTTTTGCTACAGCCATCAACATCGCCATGTGTGCATCATGGCCGCAAGCATGCATCACGCCCGTTTCTTGTCCGCCAAAATTTGTTTTTACCATAGCGGCAAAAGGCAAGCCATTCCGCTCGGTGATGGGCAACGCGTCCATATCAGCCCTCAGCGCCACAACCGGTCCAGGTTTTCCTGTTTTCAATAAGCCAACGACACCGGTTCTTGCAACAGGGTATTGAACTTCCAAACCCAACGATTTAAGATACTGAGCGACGAATGCACCGGTATTATTTTCGCGATTAGAGAGCTCGGGGTTTTGATGAAACTTTCTTCGCCATTCAATCACTTGCGGTTCCAGGGCTTTTGCTTGTTGTTCCAGCTTCAATTCGAGCGTGGATTTTTTTTGCGCCGGAACAGCGGCCGTGATCAGCAAAAAAAGAAACGGAATTAGTCTTTTGACCATAACTTTACGAGTTGAAATTTTTCGGAAGATAGTGGCAAAATGGATTGGATAAAAATTTTTGAAACACCCGCGGCTGCAGAGAATGCCCTTCCGGAAAACCTTCCGCGATTGCTGGTTGTGCACGGGCGGCGGATTTGTTTAGTCAGGCGCCAAGGAAAATTATTTGCCGTTCAGGATAAATGCACACACAATGGTGAATCGTTAAGCAAAGGCACCATCAATTATTTAGGTGAAGTGGTTTGCCCGCTGCACCAGTATCAATTCAATTTAAAAACAGGAAGAGAATGTTCGCAGCGTAGTCATGATCTTGAGTGTTTCGCTATTCGCGAGAGTGAGGAAGGAGTTTTTATTTCAGCTTAAAGGGCTATTCGACATTCAAAATTCAACATTTTCACTAAGGCATTTCTTCTCCCATCACCCATTTGAGCATCTCAAACCAATCTTGGCGATCAATGATAATATCTACTGACTTGGCCGCTTCTTTGATGCGATCAGGCTGTGTGGTTCCGATTACCGGAAAAATCTTTGACGGGTGCCGCAGCAACCAGGCCAGCGCCAACTGGCTGTAGGAAGCATTGTATTTCGTGGCCTTGTTAAACATGTCGCGTTCATCGGCCATCAGTTTCCCACCACCTAATGGTGACCATGCCATCGGGGAAACGCCAAGCTCGAGCATCAGGTCGAGATCGCCGTTAAAAAACGGATCAATCCGCGAAAGCGAAATTTCAATTTGATTGGTTACCAGCGGAAAAGGTAAATGCTTTTGCAGCATGGTGAACTGACGGGGTGTAAAATTGGACACACCAAAATGCAAAACCTTACCGTCTTTCTTGAGCTGGTCAAACGCTTCGGCCACTTCGTTGGGATCAAGCAACGGATCAGGTCGGTGAATGAGCAACAGATCCAACCGATCGGTGTGAAACATTTTTAAGGAATTCTCGGCAGACCAAATAATATGTTCTTTCGAAGTATCGTAATGCTTCACCCAGGTCGCAGGTCGTTTTGCCGATTGAAATTTGATATCGCATTTGGTGATCAATTCCATCTTATTGCGCAACGAGGAATCTTTTGCCAGCGCACGGCCAAAAGCTTCTTCGTTGCTGTGATCCCCGTAAATATCCGCATGATCAAAGCTGGTGATTCCATGTTCCAAAGCAACATGAACTAAGCGCTCGACGGTTTCAGGAGAAACATTATGCCAACGCCAGGCTCCTGCGATGATCCGGGAAAACGTTGGTCCTTGGGGGTGGATTTTTCTTCGCTCCATTTAAGAGTTGATTTCAGTTTCGAAAATTGACAATTTTAGAGGAAAGAAAAAATAAATGATTTTGCCGATTAATAGTTCGATGATTTCATCAACGAATTACTGAATTGTCAGATCACGATTTAGTAATCAACGAATTGAGTACTTTTACCACATGATTGAGTGGATTACCGTCATTTCTTTAATTGTTTTTGGATTAGCGCTGATCGTCGCTGAAATCATCTTTGTGCCCGGCACTACTGTAGTGGGCGTTTTGGGCTTCGCTTTCCTGATTATCGGTGTTGGACTAAGCTTCCGCTATTTCGATGGCGAAGTAGGCTGGATCACCGTAGGCGTAACTTCAGCCGCATCGGGTGCAATTTTATATTACTCTTTCTCCGCTAATGTGTGGGGAAAATTCTCGCTCAAAACCTCCAGCGACAGCAAGGTGAACGAGGGTGAGCTTGATGAGTTGAAAATTGGTGCGGAAGGCCAAACCATTTCCGCTTTGCGTCCGGTGGGCAAAGCCGAACTGAACAACAAAACTTTTGAGGTGAAGACCTTGGGCGAATACCTGGACACCGGCATGCGCATTAGAGTGATCAAAATTTTATCGAATCAAATTATTGTAGAACCTATTAACTAAAATTATGGAAGGCTTAGCATTTATTTTCATTGTGTTTGTTTGCATCGTTGGTTTTTTTCTTTTCATGTATTTCGTGCCCGTTGGCTTATGGATCACGGCCATCTTTGCCGGGGTAAAAATTACAATCGGTGAACTGATTGGGATGAGAATCCGCAAAGTACCACCTGGCGTTATTGTTAATTCGTTGATCACCGCAACTAAGGCGGGACTTCAAGTAACCACTCGTGAATTGGAAACCCATTTCCTTGCGGGGGGCGATGTTCCCAACGTGATTCGCGCCTTGATCTCCGCCGAGAAAGCAAACATTAGCCTTAGTTTCAAACAAGCAACAGCGATTAATCTCGCCGGTCGCGATGTCTTTCAAGCTGTCCAAATTTCAGTGAATCCTAAAGTGATCACCACGCCAAAAGTGGCGGCCGTGGCAGCTGATGGTATTCAATTGATCGCCATTGCGCGCATCACCGTTCGTGCGAGTATTGCTCAATTAGTAGGTGGTGCGGGTGAAGACACTATCTTAGCGAGAGTCGGTGAAGGTATTGTGACTTCCATAGGACAAGCCGCATCACATCGCGAAGTATTGGCTAACCCTGATAAAATTTCAAAATTGGTTTTATCCCGCGGGTTGGACGCAGGCACTGCATTTGAAATTCTCTCCATTGATATTGCCGATGTTGATGTTGGTGCGAACATTGGTGCTAAACTCCAAACTGACCAGGCTGCTGCTGACTTAAAGGTAGCAGAGGCCCGTGCTGAAGAACGCAGAGCCATGGCTGTAGCGCTGGAACAAGAAATGATTGCCAAAGCACAAGAGGCGCGTGCGAACGTAATTCAGGCGGAGGCTGAAATCCCGAAAGCCATTGCAGCTGCATTTGTTAACGGAAATCTTGGCGTGATGGATTATTATAAAATGCAAAACGTGCAAGCCGATACCGAAATGAGGCAAGCCATCTCAGGTTCCGGAAAAGGGATTGGATCAGGAAATTCCGGGAAATAAAAAAGTAAGCAGTTGATAAGTGATTTTTTTGCCTATTGGTTATTGCATCCCGCTTATTTTATTGTACTGGCAGTTTGATTTGATCGGAATAAAATTTCATCCTTGAATGACTTCGATCAAGCAAATCGATTTTATCGATGAGTGCTTTTTTATGGTTCACAAAAACTTCAACGTATTCATCGCCCAACAAAAACAAATTCACTTTGTGCCGGTAGTAACGAATAGCCATAACAAATGTCGCATGTTCGTAGAGTGCTTGTACTCTTTCTTCCAATGGATATTTTCGTACATCAGACCAAGTGATCATGACGTGAATTTACGAAAAGTGAATGATTTTAATTATTGATTATGATCAATCCTTTTGTGAATGACCAACAAAAGGCGTCCAACCAACAAGCCTGAAGAAATACAAAACCCTAAGCATTCGAAAATACTTAGGGTTATTCTTTTAGGGTGAGTGATGGGGTTCGAACCCACGACCTCCAGAATCACAATCTAGCATTCTAACCAACTGAACTACACCCACCGTTTGTTCCGATCACTATCGGGAGCGCAAAGGTAGCGAGCACGTTCGAAAACGCAAAACAATTAAGAATGATCGAGAAGGCTTAATGGCAATACCAACGCCTACCTACCTTCAGGTTGCAGATACGAGGCTGCTTCAAAGTCGAGACAGCCTCTTTTTATTTATACCCTCAGTGGATACTATTACTATTTGAGTTTCTTAAAGGTCATTGGAATTCCTAAAGAATCAAGGCCGTAAAAATTTCCTACTATTATTTTATTTCCGATCTGATTAAAATAGGCGTTGTAAACAGCTAAATTTGATTTTGTTGACCCACTTAGGGATATTTCTCCTGTGGATAATTTAAAAATAAAGTATAATCCGGAACCAAGCTTTGGCAATAAGTACCCACCCCTCATTTCATTTCCTCTATTTAAAACCTGGAATCCTGGATACTGCGTTGATCCGAATATCAATGTGTCGGTTTTAGTATTTACCCCTACCCATTTCCCGTCTAACGGAACAAGGGTGGTCATAAGAACAACCAAGGAAAATGATGAGGAAAATTAAAATTCGTGTTTTCATAGCCTTTGATAATCTTTCAATTTAGGCGAAAAATCCACAATTGAATGATTGCATTTTAATATTGAATAAATCTGTTTTAAACTAAGCTCTGTCAAAGAGTAACCGTTGGCCAGATTGGCCTTTTATAATTATTCCGTCATCGTAAGCAAGCCATCCTGAAACCCATGTCTTTTCAACAGAAGATTGGAATGTATTGCCATCAAAAGGAGACCAACCGCATTTCGCTAAAATATTTTCTTTAGCCACTCTCCAAGGCTTGCTTGGGTCGACCAAAACGAGATCAGCAAAGTAACCTTCGCGAATAAATCCTCGGTTTGAGAGTTGAAATAAAATGGCAGGGTTATGGCTCATCTTCTCCACAATTTTTTCCAATTCGATTTTCCCCTGATGAAAAAAATCCAGCATCGCAACGAGGCTGTGTTGTACCAGTGGTCCGCCGGAAGGCGCCTTGAAATACGAATTATTTTTCTCTTCCTGTGTGTGCGGAGCGTGATCGGTTGCAATCACATCAATATGATTATCAATCACCGCTTGTAAAATGGCTCGTTGATCGTTTTCCGTTTTTATGGCCGGGTTCCACTTTATTTTTGTGCCAAGCCGTGCATAGTCTTTGTCATTAAACCAAAGGTGATGAATGCATGCCTCGGCAGTTACTCTTTTCTTTTCCAATGGAATGGAATTATCAAACAACGAAACCTCCCTGGCTGTAGAAATGTGCAAAATGTGCAGTTTCGTTCCATGCTTCTTGGCAAGGCTTACGGCGAATGAAGAAGATCGATAACAGGCCTCTTCACTTCGAATGATCGGGTGACTACTGATCGGAACATCTTCACCATACTTCGCTTTAAACTCTTCTGAATTTTTTCGTATGGTCGGTTCATGTTCACAATGGGTTGCAATCAAGGAAGGAAATCGAGAAAAGAAACCTTCGAGTGTTTTTTCATTGTCCACCAAAAGGTTACCGGTGGAGGAGCCCATAAAGATTTTTAGTCCACAAACGTTCTTAACATTTGTCTTTAGAACTTCTTCTAAATTGTCATTGGAAGCCCCCATGAAGAAAGAATAATTCGCTAATGAGTTTTTTGACGCGATATTGTATTTTTCTTCAAGTAATTCTTGCGTAAATGTTGGCGGCACCGTATTCGGCATTTCCATAAAGCTCGTCACGCCACCCGCCACAGCCGCTCGGGATTCAGAAAAGATGTTTCCCTTGTGTGTTAATCCCGGTTCACGAAAGTGAACCTGATCATCGATCACTCCCGGCATAAGAAGTTTCCCATTGGCATCAATAACTTGATGGGCTGAAATGGACTGCAAGTCCATTCCGATTTTTCTTATGTAGGGGCCCTCCATGAGTACATCGCTTTCGAAGACTTTCCCTTCGTTTACTATTTTCGCATTCAGGATGAGTGTAGAGTTCATTACCTTGTAAAGATAAAAGAGAATTGCCAATGCTGTGGACGGATTTTAAATTGAACAAACAACTTTTTCAGGCTATCGAAGAAGTCGGTTTTTCGTCGCCTACTGAAGTCCAGCAAAAATGCATCCCCTTAATCCTGGGGGGGCAACATGTGATTGGCATCGCACAAACCGGCACCGGTAAGACAGCAGCCTACATGCTGCCTTTATTAATGAAGGTGAAATACGAACAAGGCAACGACCCGCGGGCGCTGATTTTGGTGCCAACGAAAGAGTTGGCTGTTCAGGTTCTTGCTCAGGCATTGCAGCTTTCAAAATATACTGACATTCGCATTGTTGCGCTTTACGGAGGGGTTGGACCAAAAACGCAGATCGAGGAAATTAAAAAAGGCGTAGATATTGTAGTTGCTACCCCTGGTCGATTTTTGGAAATCTATTTGCGCAATGAATTGCATACTAAAAAAATTACAACACTCGTAATTGACGAAGCTGACCGTATGATGGACATGGGCTTTATGCATCAATTGCGAAAAATTTTTGAAGTGATCCCCTCTAAAAAGCAAAACCTGCTCTTTTCGGCAACGTTTTCTGATCGCATCGAAAGACTTTCACAGGAGTTTTTGGAGTTCCCCGTTCGTGTAGAAATCACTCCACAAGCCACAACCGCCGAGCAAGTGGATCAGGAAGTCTATCACATTCCCAATCTGCGCACAAAAATAAATTTTCTGGAATATCTGCTGACGAATCATGAAATTTTCAGTCGAGTCATGATCTTTGCCCGCACGAAAGAAAATGCCGACAATATTTTCAAGTATTTAGAACGAAAAAAATTAGGGCCATTGCGCGTGATCCATTCCAACAAAGGTCAGAACAGCCGCATCAACGCAATGAACGAATTTAAGCAGGGGCAATTACGAATTCTGGTGGCGACCGATGTAGCCGCGCGCGGTATCGATGTTGAAAAAGTTTCGCACGTGATCAATTTTGATGTGCCAACCTTGTATGAAGATTATGTTCATCGAATCGGGAGAACGGGGCGTGCTTTTCAGGAAGGCAAGGCGATTACGTTTGCCACCAATGCTGAATTATATCACATCCAAAAAATCGAAAAGCTGATTCGAGCAAAAATTCACGTGAAACAACTTCCCGAAGCAATTAAAGTCGAAGAAACTTCTGCCGAAGAGGCAAAAGACATGGCGCGCGAAATCGACCGCCAGAAAAAACGCGAAGACCCGGAGTATGGCGGGGCGTTTCATGAAAGGAAGAGAAAATAGATGTGTATGTTTTTGTTAAATTTGTGTGTATGAAGGCAACACGAACAAATATTGTATTGAATGATCAGCTTATTGCTGACATTTTAAAGTTTGGGAAAGCAAAGACCAAGCGAGAAGCAGTGGAAAATGCTCTTCAAAGATCATTTGCGCATCCTTAAACGGAGAAAATTAGCATCTTTGAGAGGAAAAATAAATTGGGAAGGCGATCTCAATGAAATGCGTACGGACAAAACCAAATGATCTTTGACACCTCAGTATGGATTGATTTTTCGCGAGGAAAGAAAACGCCATTAGCAGGCCTGCTTCAGCATCGAATTTATAATGATTATAAGGTTTATATCTGCCCACCTGTCTATCAGGAAATTCTACAAGGTGTGAAGAACAAAAGCGAGCTGGAAGAAATTAAAGAGTCTTCTGCTATCCTTGGATTTTCTTTCTCTCGACTCTTATTTTGCTGCAGAAGGCGCTGCCAGTATATTTCGTCAATTGCAAAGGATAGGCATCACGATCCGAAAACCAAACAACTGTATCATTGCCTTTTATGCGATCCACTTCAATCTAAAACTAGCGCACAACGATTCTGATTTTGACAGGATAGCCAAACATACCGCGTTGAAGGTTTATAAGAAATGAACCTTGTAACCTGACGAATTTTAAAATAAAGAGAACCAATAATAGCTGTCAAAATTCCATGAAAAATTGAGTTATACTTGTAACTCAATTCATTTCTGCTTGATGAGTGAGTTCCAGTTATATTTTGGCTTAGGCAAAGATCATATTCTTGATTACGTCAACGGGTACGACCATATTTTGTTCGTGCTTGCCTTGTGTGCCGTGTACCTTCTCCGGGACTGGAAAAAAATATTAGTTCTTGTTACCGCTTTTACGATCGGTCATTCCATTACTCTTGCACTTGCTACCTTGCAGATCATTTCTGTCAAAACGGAATTGATCGAGTTTCTGATACCACTCACCATTTTTACAACGGCCGTTTCCAATCTTTTTAAAAAGGAAGAATTTACCGGTAAAGGGAAGATTCAGATCAATTATTTATTCGCGCTCTTCTTTGGACTGATCCATGGCATGGGCTTTTCCAATTATCTGCGTGCCCTTTTGGGCAAAAGTCATAACATCGCGTCACCGCTTTTGGCCTTTAACCTCGGCCTGGAGTTTGGCCAAATAATAGTTGTAACCTTATTTCTAATAATCAGTTATATTTTAGTCGATTGGCTGAAAATTTCCAGAAGGGATTGGAAAATGGTGCTCTCTTCGGCAATAGCCGGGATCGCCCTGATTTTAATGAAGGAGCGACTCTGATAAGAACTTTAGCTTTATTCTTGAATTAATAATAATTGAATTGTTATCGCGTAATCTTAACTATGTAATTAACACTAAACCTATGAAACAATTTTTACTTCTTTTTTTTGTAATGGGATCCATTAGCGTTCTAGCTCAGGATAAACCGAAGAGTGATCCCCCTCAATGGAAAGGGAAATTTGAACAGCTCGACCAAACCCTACCCACTCCGAATGAATACCGCACCGGTTCAGGTTCTCCTGGTCCGAAATATTGGCAGCAACAGGCCGACTATGACATCGTAGCCGAACTGAATGACGACAACCAAAGCATCACCGGAAATGAAACGATTACTTACACTAATAATTCACCGGACGTATTAAAATATTTCTGGATTCAATTGGATCAGAATATTTTTGAGAAAGGCAACAACACTGGAAAAACCTCTACCAACTCGGTGAAAGATTCCACCGCTGCAAAAGTGGTAGCCAATCAGTTAAGCCTTTGGGATTATGATGGCGGATATAAAATCAAATCAGTAAAGGACCTTTCCGGAAAAGACTTGCCTTACACCATCAACAAAACCATGATGCGTGTTGATTTGCCCCAACCCTTAAAAGCGGGTAGCAAATATTCTTTTAAAATCGAATGGTCTTTTAACGTTCTTGACCGCAACCAGACTTTTGCACGAAGTGGATATGAGTTTTTTCCGGATGACAACAATTACGTGTACACCATCGCTCAATGGTTTCCACGAATGTGCGTGTATGATGATGTAGTCGGTTGGCAAAACAAGCAATTCCTTGGCCGGGGAGAATTCACGCTTCCCTTCGGGAATTATAAAGTCAGTATCACGGTTCCCTCCGATCACATTATTGCAGCCACGGGAATGGTTAAAAACCCCAGCCAGGTTTTAAGCAGTGAGCAAATTGCCCGCTTTGAAAAAGCCAAGTCAACGTATGATAAGCCTGTTATTATCGTGACACAAGCAGAAGCCATTGAAAAAGAAAAAACAAAATCCAAAGACAAAAAAACCTGGCAGTTTGAAGCTACTAATGTTCGCGATTTTGCCTTTGCGTGTTCGCGAAAATTCATTTGGGATGCAATAGCGGTAAAAATCGGGAATAGCTCACCATTGGCAATGTCTTACTATCCAAAAGAGGGAAATCCTCTATGGGAAAAAGAATCCACATTCGCCGTAAAGAATACATTAGAGGTTTATTCAAAATACACGGTAGATTTTCCTTATCCACAGGCTACTTCCGTTCATGCCGCCAGCATCGGAATGGAATACCCGATGATCTGTTTCAACTTTGGCCGTCCAAAGAAAGATGGAACGTATGACAATCAACTTTTGCAACGAATGTTGGGTGTTGTGATTCATGAAGTTGGCCATAATTTCTTTCCGATGATCATCAATAACGATGAACGCCAAACGACGTGGATGGATGAAGGCATCAATAGTTTTGTGCAACTGCTCACGGAGTTGGAACGTTATCCAAATTTGGATTTTAGCCGGGGAAAGCCGGCCGGCCTTGTGCCTTATATGAAGGGAGATAAAACTACTATGCGACCACTCATGACCAATTCCGAACAAGTTATTCAATTTGGATCCGAGCAATACCAAAAAGCAGCAACGGCATTATTTATTTTGCGCGAGACCATAATGGGTCATGAGTTGTTTGACAAATCGTTTAAGGAGTATGCACAACGCTGGGCATTCAAACACCCCAAGCCTGCCGATTTTTTTCGCACCATGGAAGATGCTTCGGCCGTTGATTTGGATTGGTTCTGGCGTGGTTGGTTTTACACCACCGACAATGTTGATATGTCGCTAGATCAGGTGAAATGGTATAAGTTGCGCACTGCTCAAACAAACCTGGAAGGCAAAGACAAAAATGTTACCAAAGGAGATTTGACCAGCGGGAAAGATGACAAAAAAGCACCTGAAGATTTTAGTAACGGTCCGGGCTATATTAGCATTATCCCCACGGATGCACGTTTCAATGGTGAGTTTCAAAATAAGATTGACGACAAGGCGGTCATTACCAAATTAGAGAATAAAAATTTATATGAAGTGACTCTTTCCAATAAAGGAGGATTAGTCATGCCTGTCATCATCGAATGGACGTACAAAGACGGGACGAAGGAAACCGATCGGATCCCTGCTGAGATTTGGCGCGTGAACGAAAGCAAAGTGACAAAGGTTTTTGCCAAAGAAAAAGAAGTCGCCAGTGTAACAGTCGATCCGCAAAAGGAAACATCGGACATCACTCCTGATGACAATGTATTTCCACGTGTAGCGCAACCATCAAAATTTGATGAGTTGAAAAAGAAGACGAATTAAATCTTTCATTTTCGGAATGCCGTACTTAAAGTAGTACGGCATTCTTGTTTTTAGATTTTATACTTTGCATATCTGTAAAATAATTCTTCATGAAAAACATTTTTGGATTTCTATTGCTTTTGCTTTCAATCAGGTTGGCCGCTCAGGACAAGAAATGGTCAGGCAAATTTGAACAGCTCGATCAGGCATTACCCACACCGAATAGCTACCGAACCGCTTCCGGTGCTCCGGGCACCAACTATTGGCAACAGCGCGCTGATTACGATATCGATGTTGAATTGAATGACGAAACCCAACTCATCACCGGAAAGGAAACAATCACCTATTTCAATAATGCACCGGAAACCATGAGATACCTGTGGTTGCAATTGGACCAGAACAATCTCTCCGATGGAAACATGACGGACAAGGCAGAAACAAACAGAATACGTGATTCGGTTGCCGCAAGATTTTTTCCTTTGGCGAGTGAAACCTACGATTATAAAGGAGGATTTAAGATCAAGTCGGTAAAAGACGCTACTACCGGAAAGGATCTGCCGTTTCTGGTCAATTACACGATGCTTCGTATTGACCTACCAACTTCCTTGAAGAACGGAGAAAAATACAGTTTCAAAGTCGAGTGGAGTTATACCGAAAAAGACCGATTGAAATTTAGTGAGCGCGGTGGCTATGAATATTTTCCCGATGACGGCAATTATTTATACACCGAAGCGCAGTGGTTCCCACGGATGTGTGTGTTTGACGACTATGAGGGCTGGCAAAATAAACAGTTTTTAGGTCAGGGGGAATTTGCACTGGCTTTTGGAAATTACCGGGTGAGAATCACCGTACCTTCCGATCACATAGTCGGTGCAAGCGGGATTCTTCAAAATCCAAAATCTGTATTGACGCCAACGCAGATCGAGCGATTTGAAACCGCTAAGAAAACTTTCGATAAGCCTACGTTGATCGTTACGCAAGAGGAAGCGGAAGCAAAAGAAAAGGAGCGTTCAAAGAAAAAAAACACGTGGGAATTCTACGCGGAGAATGTGCGCGATTTTGCTTTCGCGACTTCGCGCAAGTTCATTTGGGACGCTATGGCGGTTAAAATCAATGACAAAACTCCTTTGGCTCAATCACTTTACCCCAAGGAAGGAAACCCGTTGTGGGGAAAAGAGTCAACGATGGCAATCAAAAACACGCTTGAGGTTTATTCTTCAAGAACGATCGACTATCCCTATCCCACGGCTTACTCTGTCCATACAGCCAGCCAGGGAATGGAATACCCTATGATTTGCTTTAATGGCGGACGCCCGAAAAAGGATGGTACATATTCTCAACGCACCTATGAAGGAATGGTTGGTGTAATTATTCACGAAGTAGGTCATAATTTTTTTCCAATGATTGTTAACTCAGACGAGCGTCAATGGAGTTGGATGGACGAAGGATTGAATTCATTTTTGGAACGAGAAACCAAACGCGAACGCTATCCCACGGTGAACATCAATTGGGGTTCACCAAAGGGTATGGCCGGTTATATGCGCGGAGATAAAGACAAAATGCGTCCTATTATGTGGGATTCGGACAATATTCCCGGAAATGATTTTGGACCAAATGCTTATGGTAAACCGGCGGCAGCACTCACTTTATTGCGGGAAACTGTGATGGGACCTGAACTCTTCGACAAATCATTCAAAGAATATGCACAACGGTGGGCGTTTAAACATCCTAAACCTGCCGATTTTTTTAGAACCATGGAAGACGCATCGGCGGTTGACCTCGATTGGTTTTGGAAAGGCTGGTTTTATACCGTGGATAATGTGGATGTGGATTTGGATGAAGTAAAATGGTTTAAAGTGAAATCCGAGCAAAAGGATTTGGAAAATAAAAATGTGAAGACGGCATCAGGTGATCTTGCGGCTAATAAATCCAAAAAAAGAGAGAAGGCCACCGATTTCAGCCAAGGGGCGGAGGAAATCACGATGGTCAATACTCCCGAAAATCTCTATGGGGAGTTTAAAAATAAAATCAATGATGCTGATGTGCGGAACAAAATTGCAGGTAAAAATCTTTATGAATTAACTATAAAAAATAAAGGGGGGCTGGTAACCCCGGTTATCATTGAATGGACCTTTATTGATGGTACAAAAGAAATCGAAAAAATTCCCGCTGAAGTCTGGCGAGTGAATGAAGAGGAGGTGAAGAAAGTTTTTATGAAAGAGAAGGAAGTAACCCATGTGGTCATTGACCCCGACAATGATACAGGCGACACCAACTTGGTGGATAATGTTTTTCCTAAAAAACCGGTTGAGAATAAATTTGATCAGCTTAAAAAAAATTGACGCTGCTCTTTTCGTAAAAAACAAGCTAACCCAGGCGAAAACTGTTGTATTCATAGTTACCAATTCCTAAAACAAAGAATTAACTTTCGCATGCAACAACCCTAAACCAAGGAATTATCATCCGAGTTTCACTTTTTTCGGCCATATCATTTTTGATCTCATTCCTAACGTTCCCAATGTTGATCAAATTGCTCATGCAGCTTAACCTGTTTGATTCGCCCGGGCATCACAAAATTCACTCTAATTATAAACCTTCACTTGGAGGAGTTGCCATACTCCTGGGCCCCATCATCTCATTATTGCTTGGGCTACCTTTTTTGCAATGGGTAGCCTTAAAATATTTCTTCATTTCCTTACTGCTCATGTTTTTCATCGGGCTTCGCGATGACATCCTTGCGCTCACACCTCGACAGAAATTGTATAGCCAGTTTTTACCGGTGATCTTGCTCGTGGTACTTAATCAAACCACCTTAAATTCAACGTACGGGCTGCTTGACCTGTCGCAGATACCGCTTCCTATCGCCTGGGCTTTAACTATTTTTACGTTGATCATTTTGACGAATGCTTATAATTTGATTGATGGACTGGATGGGCTGGCCGGTACGATCGGCGTTATTGTTTTGGCTACTTTTGGTTCGTGGTTTTATTTTGAAGGGAATAACTCGATTAGCCTTATCGCTCTGGCTTTTGCAGGAGCCCTTCTCGCGTTTTTGTTTTTCAATTGGCAACCTTCCAAAATCTTTATGGGTGACACGGGGGCGCTGATGATTGGCTTTCTTCTTTCTTACTTAGCCATCTATTTTATCAATGAAAATTATCGCTTGCCGGATGGGCATCCACTCAAGTTTCAGGGATCAATCGCTACGGCGGTTTGCGTGGTAATTATTCCGGTTTTTGATACGCTTAGGGTTATCATACTCCGGTTAAGGCAGGGGCAATCCCCTTTCCATGCGGATCGCAACCATCTTCACCATCAATTTATCAACATCGGGTTCACCCATGCTAACGCCGTACTCTCTATTGCATCCATCAATATTTCAATGATTGTTTTGGCATGGCTCTTACGAAAACAAAATGATCTCTTAATTTTGGGAATTGTATTCGCCATTTGTCTTATAATCAACTTTGGCTTGAAACGGGCGCAACAACAAAGCAGCAATGGAACAAAAAATACAATCAATTGAAAAAGAAGCAAAGTCCTTTTTGATTTCCTCAAAGGAAGAGCTGGAAGAATTCCGATTGAAATTCATTAGCAAAAAGGGGCTGATCCCTTCTTTGTTTGACGATTTGAAACAAGCTCCCGTCGAAGAAAAAAAGAAAGCAGGCAAACTGCTTAACGACTTAAAACAATTCGCTGAAGCAAAATTCAAAACCTCTCAAGAGGGATTAGAGACTGCAATTCACGAAATTGGTGAAGATATTGATCTGACACTGCCCGTAATCCCAAATAAGCTGGGCAATCAGCACCCCCTTAGCCTAACACGTTACCGTATCATTGAAGTTTTTGAACGACTAGGTTTCAATTTGGCAGATGGACCTGAAATTGAAGACGATTGGCATAATTTTACCGCGTTAAATTTCCCCCCTAATCATCCGGCCCGCGAGATGCAAGACACTTTTTTTATTGAGAAAAACCCCGATATACTTCTACGGACGCATACCTCGAACGTGCAAGTCAGGCTAATGAAACAGCAAAAGCCACCCATTCGATCGATTATGCCAGGCCGGGTTTATCGCAACGAAGCCATCTCAGCCCGGGCGCATTGTTTCTTTCACCAGGTTGAAGGGCTGTATGTGGATAAGAATGTTGGCTTTGCCGATTTGAAGCAGACACTTTATCATTTTGCACAAGAGATGTATGGTAAAGACATTAAAATTCGATATCGCCCTTCATTTTTCCCATTTACTGAACCAAGCGCTGAAATTGATATTTCCTGCCTCATTTGTAAAGGCAAGGGTTGCAATATCTGTAAACACAGTGGCTGGGTTGAGATTGCTGGCTCCGGTATGGTACACCCTAACGTGCTTCGTAATTGCGGAATTGATCCGGAGGAGTACACGGGCTTTGCTTTTGGGATGGGTATCGAGCGGGTTACACAATTATTATTTCAAGTGAATGACCTGCGGCTTTATTCTGAGAATGACATTCGCTTTCTTAAGCAATTCAAGGCAGTGATCTGATATGAGGCCGATCAAAAAAATCGGGGTAGTAGGTGCGGGACCAATGGGTCAGGGCATTGCACAAGTTTGTGCCTCAGGTGGATATGATGTTTTATTTTTCGATGTTGATCAAAAAATTGTTGATGGAGGAATTCTAAATATTGCCAAAAATTTTGATCAGGCCATCGCCAGCGGGAAATCTTCTCAGGACAAAAAGATCACTGCACTTAAGAAGATCGAGGCAGTCTCTTTCGAAGAATTGAAAGTGGATTTGATCATCGAGGCCGTGGTGGAAAGCTTTGAAGTGAAGCAATCCATCTTTCTCGAACTAGAAAAAATAAATGACCAGGAAACGATATTGGCAACAAACACCTCTTCACTTTCAGTCTCAAAAATCGCATCCATTCTTAATCATTCAGAACGTTTTTTGGGATTGCATTTTTTCAATCCGGCTCACGTCATGAAGTTGGTGGAAGTGGTTTCCGGCAATTGCACGGACAGCAAATTGATTGAGATGATGGTTAAATTTGTCAAGACCATTGAAAAGATTCCGGTAATGGTAAAAGATTCCCCGGGATTCATCGTTAACCGTGTTGCACGGCACTATTACCTGGAATCGCTTAAGCTGCTCGAAGAAAATGCAGCAGACATCAGCACGATTGATGCGCTGCTTCGTTCGTCCGGTTTTAGGTTAGGCGCATTTGAATTGATGGACCTGATCGGCAATGATGTAAACCTGCAAGTAAGTAAACTGATGTATGAGGCTTTTGATCGAGTACCTCGATTTAAACCAAGCATAATTCAGGAACAAAAAGTAAAGTCGGGAGAATTAGGGAGGAAAACAGGAAAAGGATATTACCATTATGAAAAGAAATAAAATTCAATGGATTGTTGGAATTATTTTGACGATAGGTTCAGTTCAAACGTATGGTCAGGCTATATTTCCAGAAATAACAGTCAATCTCACGTATCCGCAATTTCAACGACTAAAATCGGATGAGGGGTACGCCTATATCAGTGGCGGTATGCGCGGTATTATTTTATATCGTGTCAACGAAAACTCCATCCTAGCTTTTGACAGGGCTTGTCCGCATCATCCCGAAGCCAGTTGCGCAGAAGTTCAGGTGGATATGTCATCGTTATTTTTGATCGACCGGTGTTGTAAGTCTACCTTTAATTTTGAAAATGGGTCACCTACGGGTGGTCCGGCACAACGCCCACTTTTGCAATACCATACAGAATTGAGTGGGATGGTATTAAAAATTTCAGACGAAATTATCAACTGAACTTATTTGAATTACGAAGCAAGTTGTGCTGTTGTACAAGTTGATGGATCGACTCTATTTGATCGATCCCTGTTGTAAATCGAGCTACGAATTTCCGAATGCCAATCAGCTGGCGAACCGGCTCAACGAGCTTTGATTCTCGGACAATATAATCAACCAGCCTTACTGGTTGCGTAAAGCGCTGTTCTTTTTGCTGTACGTGAAATAAACGATCAGACCGATCAGCAGCCAGATGAAGGCGACCAGTTGGGTCATAGAGTCTAGGCCGATAATCATAGCCGAACAAACTAATACTCCCATGACAGGAACAAAGGGTACCCATGGTGTTTTGAACGCCCGTACGGCATTAGGATTAGCCTTCCTCATCACGAGTACGCCAATGCAAACCAGCACAAACGCGAATAATGTTCCGATGCTCGTCAGGTCGCCTGTAATATCTCCAGGCAAAAGCGTGGCGATCAGGCCGACAAAAATGAATAACAAGAAGTTCGATTTGTAAGGTGTTCTGAACTTTGGATGAAGCTCTGCAAAAACCTTGGGAAGAAGTCCGTCAACAGACATGGAGTAGAAAACCCGGGATTGCCCCATGAGCATGACGAGAATAACAGAAGAGAAGCCGGCAAGAATTGCGACGGTGACTAACGTGGAGAGCCATCCATAACCCGGCATATAAGCGTCGATAGCGTACGCGACTGAGGCTTCTTTACCTTTTAGCATAAAATCGGTATAAGGAGCTACGCCTGTCAGCACGTATGAAAACAAAATGTAAAGTATTGTACATACAACAAGCGAACCGAGAATTCCGACAGGCATGTCCTTCTTAGGGTTTTTGGATTCCTGCGCGGCAGTCGAAATGGCATCGAAGCCGATAAAAGCGAAAAACACAACACCTGCTCCTGCAACGACACCAAACCATCCATGGTCCCAGATTGATTCATACGAGTAGGAACTTCCATCGGGAAGTAAAGCAGGCTTCGCATCGGCCGGTATGAGGTAGGGGGTGTGATTTGCGGGATTGATGAACTTCCAACCGATCCAAATAAACACAATCACAATGGAAACCTTAATAACGACAATAATTGTGTTGACAATGGCAGACTCCTGGGTTCCTTTGATCAGCAGAAGAGAAAGCGCTAGCAAAATAAACAGCGCTGGTGCGTTCATGATCCCATGATGCATAACATCACCCGTCAGCGCTTTTTGAAAGGGTGAATGGCACCATTCATAAGGAATGCCCCCACCTAATAACTTGTTTAAAAACTCACTCCATGCAATTGAAACTGTGGCCGCACCAAGCGCATATTCGAGTACAAGCGCCCATCCAATAATCCAGGCAACAAATTCGCCCATCGTTACATAGGCGTAAGTATAGGCGCTTCCAGCTACCGGGATCATGGAAGCAAATTCGGCATAACATAAACCGGCAAAGGCGCAACCAATCGCTGCAAAAATAAATGACAGTGTTACCGCCGGGCCGGCATGTTCTCCAGCTGCAGCTGCGGTACGGACAAAAAGACCTGCACCAATGATAGCGCCAATACCCAGCGCAACAAGATTACCTGCGCCAAGTGTACGCTTCAATCCCTTCGATGAATCAGAGGCTTGTGTCAAGAGTTGATCGAGCGGCTTCTTTATAAATAAACTCATGAAGATTAGGTTTAGAATTTTTGTTCCCCTAAAAGTAAAAATAATATTGGAAGTACGAAGCACAATTTATAACCATAGCACATTCATCGCGTTGCTTTTGTGTAGTCAAATCGCAATCTCACATGAACTGTGCTTTCTATAGGCTTACCTTCCTCCGTTGTAGAAATCCACTTTGGCCCATCTTTTACCAAACGAATGATCTCCTCCTCACAGCCGTAACCCAGTCTTTTGATCACCTTAAAATCACTTAAACTTCCATCAACGCCCACTGTAAATTCAATACCCGCCTTCCCTTTTATTTTATTTTTCAAGGCCTCTTCCGGATATACCACCTTGGATTCTAAATACTTATCGTATGCCTTCCTTCCTCCGTCAGGCTCAGCCCATTTCATTACAGGTTCGGCCTGATCATCATTTCTTATGCCCATGGCCGTTACCACCACCTCACTAAGTTGAGAAACATCCTCTTTCATCTGCACATCAACGTTGTCCTGATGGGAGGCATCAAGCTCCTGCGACTGAAGTCCTATAAATGAAAATACGAGGCTCCTGTTACCCTGCCTGGTAGAAATTTTATAATTGCCATTGACGTCAGTTACTGTACCCATAGTTGTTCCCTTGAGGATCACACTTACTCCCGGCAGGGGTGAACCATCTTCAGACGAAACAACGTGCCCTGAAATTGACTTTGTCATATCAATTTTTGGAGCAGGCACAGATCGTTGGGCCTTGCTTGCTGCGAATGATTGTATTTTCTTTTCGCGGGGAATAGCATTTGCCCCTGCAGTTTTTTGCCCCAACCCGGAAATGTCTTTTGCTTTTTGATCCTCGGTACTTTCATTCTTTAAATCTTGTTCTTGAACAGCCGCTAAATCCTGAGCCGGTACCTGTGTGATTGGTGTTGAGATTTGAGCTTCTGCGTTTTCTTTTTTGGGTTCTTCAAGCTGGATTTTAGCCTTTGCTTCCTCTTCAACCTTCTCTACTTGCGACGGGGACCTGCCTGATTTATGAACGGCGCTTTCAGCAGCCAATTTTCGATTTTCAACTTTTGACGTCCCGCTCTGATCAATGGCCTTTTCACTGGCAGTTTCCTTGGGCTGATTTATGCTACCTGACTTTTCATCTACGGCATTTTTGTTTTCCGACTTTGGTTTTTCTGATTTTAAAGCTAAGGTTTCTGGTTTTGGAATGGA
>Ga0206942_1009_pt1 | contig 68092 bp, 60 predicted proteins | sample Alteio_BWOrgHeat_6_FD_153253 | JGI IMG/M metagenome (GOLD analysis project Ga0206942, IMG submission 153253) | Enriched cells from forest soil in Barre Woods Harvard Forest LTER site, Petersham, Massachusetts, United States -... | ecosystem: Environmental > Terrestrial > Soil > Temperate forest > O... | reverse complement strand
GGCATTATAACCAACATATAGATTTGGATCTGACGAAAACGGATCTTCTTTATGAATGTATTCTTTGTTGTTGAGTAGAATGCGAACGGGCTCCACAATTTCTGCGGAAGCGGTGCCGGGCATCACCGGCAAATAAATATCGTATGGAAAAATTTCTACCTGGAAACCAGCCTTGCGCATCACCTCCGCCATGTAGCCGCGCACGCGCTCGTTGGCTTTTGAAGTGGCAATGTGTGGTTCTTTCGTGATGTTCTTCAAATGATTCTTATAACGATCACTTTCCTGTTGGTTCAGGAAAAAAGACTCCGCCTGCTTTTCTTTTTCCGAGGAAGTAGCGGAAAAGCCTGTAATCGTTTGAGCAGCTGAATCAATGGTAATGAGTAGGAATAAACCGAGGAGATATTTCATGTGTTAATAATTTTTTTGTTGAGGTCACATGCAATGTCCAGTCTCATTATCTGCTTTGGGTGAGCTTTGTGCCTGGACATTTCATGGGATAGAATTAATTCGGGAAGAAAGCGAAAGTTTGGCACACGGCGAAGAGAAATAAGTATAAATGGCAAAAGAGATGCTAGAATTCCGGCTGAGTTGTCAAGCGTCAGCATGAAGAAACAGTTCTATTTCTTAAAAATAAAATACACCGCCAGAATCAAAAATAAAAACCCAATAAAGTGGTTCAACCGCAACGTTTCGTTTTTGAAAAAGATCACAGAGAAAACCACAAAAACAGAAAGCGTGATCACTTCCTGGATTACTTTTAATTCAACCAAAGAAAACGGCCCGCCATTTTCCTTGAAGCCGACTCGATTGGCAGGCACTTGCAAGGCATACTCAAACAACGCAATTCCCCAGCTGATGAAAATGATGCTCGCCAGTCCAAGATTCTGACTCCAGTTCATATCCTTAAACTTCAAATGACCATACCAGGCAAACGTCATGAAGGTGTTGGAGAGAATGAGCAAAATAATAGTGTAGATTGACTTCATAAAGACTTTGGTTGTAAGTGTTAAGTCATAAGTTGTAAGTAGGACGGACTCAAGACTTATGACTCACAACTTACTACTTAACGAGTTTCTTATACTTAATCCGGTGCGGCTGATCCTCGCCCAGGCGTTTCTTTTTGTTCTCTTCGTATTCGCTAAATCCTCCTTCAAACCAATACGCTTGTGAGTCGCCTTCAAAAGCGAGAATGTGTGTACAGACACGATCGAGGAACCAACGGTCGTGAGAGATAATGACGGCACAGCCGCCAAAATTCTCCAGGGCTTCTTCTAGCGAACGCAATGTATTCACATCAAGATCGTTCGTCGGTTCATCCAGCAACAACAAATTTCCGCCTTGCTTTAACGCAATCGCTAAATGAGCCCGGTTGCGCATCCCGCCCGAAAGTTCTTTTACTTTTTTCTGCTGATCCGTGCCGCCGAAATTAAACTTGCTTACATAGGCACGCGAATTGATTTCTTTGCCGCCGATCATCATCAGATCGTTTCCACCGGTGATCGCCTGAAAGACGGTGTCCTCCGGTTTCAAGTCATCATGCTCCTGATCCACGTAAGCGATCTTCACGGTTTCGCCGACTGAAAATGTTCCGGCATTCGGTTGTTCTTTGCCAATGATCATTTTGAACAATGTTGTTTTTCCCGCACCGTTCGGGCCGATGATTCCAACAATGCCGGCCGGTGGAAGAGAGAATGTCAAATTTTCATAGAGTAATTTGTCACCATACCCCTTTGCTACTCCAACCGCTTCGATGACTTTATTTCCCAGGCGTGGACCGGGTGGTATGTATAATTCCAACTTCTCTTCTTTCTCGCGACCTTCAGCACCAATCAATTTTTCATAAGCATTCAAGCGGGCTTTTCCTTTGGCCTGTCGCCCCTTGGGATTCATACGCACCCATTCCAACTCGCGCTCTAATGCTTTCTGGCGTTTGCTCTCGGTTTTCTCTTCCTGCATCAACCGTTTTTGTTTTTGGTCAAGCCAGCTGGAATAATTTCCTTTCCAGGGTATTCCTTCACCACGATCCAACTCCAAAATCCATCCTGCTACATTGTCCAGAAAATAACGGTCGTGCGTTACCGCGATGATCGTGCCTTTGTATTGACGCAAATGTTCCTCCAGCCAAAGCACCGACTCAGCATCCAAATGATTGGTCGGTTCATCAAGAAGTAACACATCGGGTTCCTGAAGAAGAAGTCTACATAGTGCAACTCTTCTTTTTTCACCGCCAGATAAATGTTCAATCTTGGTATCACCAGGTGGAGTGCGTAGCGCATCCATCGCGCGTTCCAGCTTGTGATCGAGTTCCCAGGCACCGATCGCATCGAGTTTCTCCTGTACTTCTCCCTGACGAGTAATGAGCTTGTCCATTTTATCCGGATTCTCAAGCACATCAGGGTCACCAAATTTTTCGTTGATCGCTTCAAATTCTTTCAGCAGGGCAACGGTTTCTTTCACGCCTTCTTCAACAATTTCTTTTACTGTTTTGTTTTTATCCAGTTGCGGCTCCTGTTCCAGCAAACCCACGGTGAAGCTGAGGTCGGATACCACTTCGCCCTGAAACTCTTTGTCGATGCCGGCAATGATACGCAGCAGCGAAGACTTACCCGAACCATTTAAGCCGAGCACGCCAATTTTAGCACCATAAAAAAAGGAGAGGTAAATATTTTTTAAAACCTGTTTTTGGGGCGGGTAAATCTTGTTTACGCCCGTCATCGAGAAAATTATTTTTTCGTCAGCCATGGGATTTTTTAGAAATCGTTTGAGGCCGCAAATATTGCTTTTTTAATGCAATTGTCCACAATCTTAGTACACCTAAAGCGGCACTTCAACAGGTTACTTTCCAGAATCAATCGCTATCGACTGTACTTGTCGACCATACCGGCTAGCAGCTATTGCCTATGAAGTAATTAATCCTATTTTTGCGGAAAATTAAAAGGGTACTATGTATTGGACATTGGAATTGGCTTCGTATTTGGAGGATGCACCTTGGCCGGCCACAAAGGATGAGTTGATCGACTTTTCTATCCGCTCCGGGGCGCCTTTGGAGGTGGTAGAAAATTTACAAGAGCTTGAAGATGACGGTCAGCCTTACGAAAGTATCGAAGAAATCTGGCCCGACTATCCTACCAAGGAAGATTTCTTCTTTAACGAAGACGAATATTAGGAAGAATTAAAATCAGGATAACTGATCAGACTAAAGGGCAGGCAACTGCCCTTTTTTTATGCACCCTCCGAAGCTTCAGCGCAGGAGGGTTTATTTTACTCGCCGAAGCTTTGGCGAAAATGGGTCCGTCGCGAGGCTCACCGGACCGCTTCAAGCCCGTCCGCGCTGAATCCTTCACGTTTTCGGCGCTGCTATCACGCAAGTTTATTAAGTTGAAAAATGTATTTAATTATATTAGCAAACCATTGGTGGTCTTAGCATAAATCCGCACCCATGAAATACAAGATTGCTAAAGGAGTTATCGAGGTTATCTTAATCGCATTTAGCGTATTGCTTGCCTTTTACTTAGAGGATCTGAGACAAAATGCCAATGAGAAGAAAGAGCTTATTTTAAAACTAAAGGAACTAAAGAATTCAGTTGCTGTTGACTCAATTGAATCTGAAAATAAATATCGGTTACTTATTCAGTTGGATAGCACAATCCATTCTGTATTGAAGCAGATCAATAATAAGAATAATGCCGCTACCATATTGAATAGCTTCCGTAACACCAGATTCTATTCTCCTTTGAGAAATTGGACGTTAGAAAGGATGCTTAAATCCGAATCGTTCGATAAGCTAAGCGCGAACTTGAAAAAAACTTTAGAGCCCTATGATTTCGATAGGAATTTTGCCCAGGAGGCAGTGGAAAATCAGATTTATGTAAGTGACCAAAAAATAGAAGGATATCTATATGAACATTTGAAATATAGGTTTATTGGAGCTTCGGCCAAACTTGACTACAAAATTAAAGACTCAACGGTACTGTATTCAGAAATTCTGAAAAGTTACCTCGTAAAGAAAAGCGAAGATGTAATTTGGATTGAATACCGCCTCAAGGAAACTATTCAGGAGGCACATGAGGCGATTAGACAAATCGACAAAGAATTAAGTGGGCTGCAATAAAATAAATAAATGCGGGTAAGTTATTTTGCCTTCATCAACGCCTCCGCCACAATCAAATCTCCAATGGTTGTAATCTTAATATTTTCATACTTCAAAAAAGAGAAATCAAGATCCGGGTTTCTCGCCACGCAGGCATCATTTCTCAACTATAAATTCGTCACCCATTATTCTTTAATCCTGAGTTTGCTCCCATCAATCGCAACCAACGGAATTTTCTGTTGAACATCCTCAATTTTTATAAGCAAAATTCCTGCGTGGATCAAGCTCCCGATTTCATCAACGCCGCCTCAATCAAATCTTCAGCAATAGTAACCCTGATGTTTTCGTAACGTCAAAAAGAGAAATCAAAGATCCGGTTTTTTCCGCATTGCCATTGTCAACCTAGCCTTGGCGTCGGCTGGTTCTTTCTCGAGGCAAATTTCAAATCGAAATTTTGATTTTTTTTCAAAAACACGTTAGAATTTTACCATATAATAGAAATATTATAACATTTTTTTGATAACATGGTTCAAATTCAATCGAATGTTATTAAAAAACTACAGTTTTTGGACGTATGATGGTTTATTTTAATCCAAATATTGATTTAATTCGTCTTTAACCTAAACCTAAACCCTTATGAAAAAACGACTACTGCTGTTGTTCATTATTCCATTGATGACTTTCGGAGTTCAAGCTCAAGAGCGGCTTGTTTCCGGAAGAGTCATCGGAGAAGACGGCAATCCTTTGCCCGGCGTAAATGTACTTTTGAAAGGAACTACCAATGGAACTGTCACAGACTCTGATGGTAAGTACAAACTATCAGTTCCTGCTAAAGGAGCAGTTCTTACCTTTTCATTTATCGGAATGGCCTCCGAGGAAACGGAAATTGGCGAACGGGCTATCGTTGATGTTGGCCTGAAAACTGATGTCAAGCAATTGTCGGAAGTGGTGATTACATCGCTTGGTCTAAAAGAAGACCGGGACAAATTCGCCTCTTCGGTTTCCACCGTGCAAGGTGGAAATGTCGCACGCTCAGGCGAGCCAGGTTTGCTGCAAGGTCTTAGTGGCAAAGCTTCAGGGGTTTTGATCACCCGTAATGGCGGTGATCCGGGGGCGGGAGCATATATTCAAATCAGGGGGCAAAATACTTTATTGGGTAATGCCCAACCTCTTTTCATCGTTGATGGTATCCCCGTTAGCAATACGTCAGATAATTTGTCTGCAACGGCGGCTACGGGAGGGACGAATTCCATACAACAACAATCCCGGATTAATGACATCAACCCCGAAGACATCGCGAGTGTCGAGGTATTAAAAGGTGCATCAGCAGCAGCGCTCTGGGGTACGCGGGCTGCCAATGGTGTAATTATAATCACCACGAAACGAGGTAGCGACACCAAGGGAAAAGTGGACATCTCTTTTAAGTCAACCGTTTCTTTTGACGAAGTCAATAAAATGCACCCCTTGCAAACTACCTATGGGAATGGATCGAACGGGATGTACACCATGGGTAGTAAATATTCATGGGGCGACCAGATCTCAACTCGCTCGGGAGGCGCTGATACATTTATCACCAACCCTTCTGATCCGGGTTATAACGGTTACGTTACATTTCCGGATGGAACTAAACGCTATGCAATCGCTTCCGGCGATGCCATTAATCCACATGGTGGCAAAAACTCCCAACAAGTTTTTGATCATACCAAAGATGCTTTCGGAAAAGGTTGGTTTGCCGATAACAATATCAGTATCAGCGGAGGAAATTCCAGAACAAATTTCGCCGTGAGCTATGGAAACCTGGATCAACAGGGTGTGATCAAAAATTTTAGTGATTACAAAAGAAATACAGCCCGTGTCAATGTATCGAGTCAATTCACCGAGTGGTTTAAGGCGGCGGCTAGTGTGGGTTACACCAACTCAACCTCAAGCCGCGTTAATCAAGGAGACAATGTAGATGGTTTGATGTTGGGGCAATTACGTACAGCACCGGATTTTAATAATGCATACTATACGGGCACCTACACGGATGTGAGTGGCATTAATTATGCTAACCGTCACGTTTCCTATCGGAATCCCCTTGGTGCAGGCCAAAGTCCTTTGTATTCCAATCCAATTTGGAATATAAATAATAATAAAAGTACTTCCGCAGTAAGCCGGTTTATGGGCAATCTGGAATTAACCCTGGACCCCACCTCGTGGCTGAAAATTTTAGGTAGAGCAGGAGTAGATACTTATATCGACAATCAAACAACCCGGTATCCGGAATACTCTGCCAACTACCCAAGCGGAGGTTTCCTTTCCAGGTACACCAACCAGGAAACACAATTTAATGTTGATGCGTTTGCCCGTGCCTCCAAAAGAATAAGTGATAAATTCAATTTTTCTGTGCTTGTTGGTACTAACTATAATAGCCGGAGCCAACATCAGGACTATGGTCAAATTACAAACTTGATTGTAGCAACAGCGCCTGACTTCCTTCAAAATGCCCTCAACTCTAACCTTATTGCAACCAACAACGCCTTCTTAATAAGAACCTACGCCTACTATGCACAGATCGAGGCTGAGGCGTTGGACATGTTCAATCTGAATTTAACCGGAAGGGACGAAAGTGCTTCTACATTTGGTTCCAAGGCAGGCAATAGCTTTTTCTTTCCATCGGGTGCATTGGCCTGGAGGTTTACTAACCTTGAGGCGCTGAAAGGAAAATCTCTACTTAGTTTTGGTAAGTTAAGAGTTAATTGGGGGCAAGTGGGAATTCAACCTAATCCCTATGTGAATTTTACCAACTTTTCACCCGCCGCTTATTATGATTCCTATGCCAGTTCGCTGCAATCGGCAAGCAGCCTCTACTTAGGAGGTTATGCGAGAAGTTCCAGCGCAGGTAACGATTACCTAAAGCCTGAGCGAAAAACCGAATTTGAGGTCGGTACTGACTTACGATTTTTCAATGACAGGATTACCCTCGGTGTCACTTATTTTAATAATAATACAAAAGACGTAATTCTTCAAACCAGCATTCCCAACGAAACCGGTTACTCCAACCAATATTCCAACGCGGCCAAACTAGGGAACAAGGGACTTGAAGTAGAAGTAGGTGGAGATGTATTGCGAACTGGGGATTTTAGCTGGAATACATCGCCGAACTTTTCTTTCTATAGAAGCAAAGTGTTGTCGTTGGGAGGCAATGGAGTTCAGTCTGTTCCCGGTGGAGGATATGCGGGAAATTCTTTGATCGAGGGTCAGCCTTACGGAGTTTTCTATGGCACCGATTTTCAAAGAGGGCCAAATGGAAAATATCTGCTGGACCCCAACGGATTCCCTCTTGGGGGGATTCAAAACCAGGTAGTTGGAGACCCCAACCCGAAATGGAGAGGAGGCTGGGGTAACCGGTTTAATTACAAAAACCTTTCACTCTATGTATTGTTCGATGTTGTCTATGGTAACCAGTTTTATAATGGAACACGGGGTGCTCTCTATTTTATCGGCACTCATAAGGATGTTGGAAACACGTCCTCTTCATCAACACCACTCAAAGCTTATGATGGCAGCACCATTAATCCGGAGACCAAGTTCCAGGGGAATATCTATGATTTCGGAGGTGGTCCAGTTGCACTCAACCAAGCCTGGTATCAGGGACCAGGCACTTCTTTTAACGGCTATTCTGAAAAACAATTCGTTGAAAATGCTACCGCTACCCGTCTTCGCGAAGTAACATTGACCTATAGTTTACGAGGGGATGGATTCAAAAGCAGAACGAAACTAAAGTCTGTTGATTTTAGCATCACCGGCAGGAACCTGATTCTATGGACTCCCTATACAGGTACTGACCCGGAAATAAACGTTAACCAGGTGGTTACGGCACGCGGCCAGGATTGGTTTAATAACCCTAACACCAGATCCTATTTATTTTCAATAAAAATCAACTATTAAATACAAGAACCATGAAAAAGATATTTCATAAAAATACCATTTTGGTTTTGGTGTTGGCTCTTTTGAGTTCTTGCCAGAATCTGTTTAATGATCCCCTGATAAAAACAAATCCGAATGCGGTTTCTGCGGTTGATGTTCCAACATTGATGTCTGGAACCCTTCTCGGTCTCGGCCAATTGCACGAAGATACCGATGTGCGAATCGCTTATATGTGGTCTGGTCAATTGACCGGTGAAAGCCGCCAGCACTTACAGTATGCACAGTATCAAGTAACCGCAAGTCTATTCAGTTTTGGTAATCCTTATCAGGTGGCCGGACAAGCTCGTTTGCTTCAGACTGAAGCAAATGCTATCAAAGACGCAAGAAGTAAAGGAATCGGAAGGGTAATTGAAGCATTGGTAATTGCTAAGATGGCGTGCTTGTACGGTGATGTGCCCTACGCACAGGCATTCGATCTAAATAAATACCCAACTCCGGTATTCGACAAGCAACTCGATGTTTATGCAGCCTTGCAAAGTACATTAGACAGCGCCATTATCAACTTATCGGCACCCACCGGAATCGATTTATCAGCAGGCGATTTCATTTTTGGAGGAAACCCCCAAAAGTGGACTGCTGTTGCCAATACTCTCAAAGCACGTCTTTACCTGCATCTCGCCGATTACCCTAATGCTATTAAATATGCTTCACTAGGAGTCAATAGTATCGCGAACGATGCGCTTATGCCTCATGGCACAAGCCAGCTCGTTGACATCAACCTCAACTATGATTTCTTCTATAATGTACGGCCAGGTGATACGGGATTTAATACTCCTGCCTTTCTGCCAACTTTTATGCAAAATCGAAGCAACTCAAAAACTAATGAGACAGCTTTATACAGTTGGTTTTTCCTCCTCACGGGCACATCCCTGGATGGAAACCCGAATGGGTTCTTCGCACCAAACGCATTCCAGCCAATTATTTCATATTATGAAAATCAATTGATTTTGGCAGAAGCTTATGCGCGAACAAGCGATCTGGCAAATGCCCTGATCGCATTGAATTCGGTAAGAGGTTCCCTCAATACCGGATATATCAACGGAAACACTTTTCCTGCTACCGGCAGGCAATATGATCCCTATGTCATTGCAGATTTTGGTGTCGGTGGACTGGCAAACCCAAATGCTTATCCCGACACTCAAAGTGCATTGTTGTATGAGATCATCGCAGAAAAATACATTGTCACCTTATCGCAATACGAATCCTATAATGACGTAAGAAGACTTGCAAAAGCTACTCCTTTAATTCAGCTTGGTATTCAGCCAATTGTTACCACTCCTTCCGGAACAATTGCAGAACGTTTCATTTATCCCCAAACGGAAATAAACGTTAACCCAAATGTTCCTAAAGTAAATGGTCAGGTTGCTGACCAGTTTCAAAAACTGACCATCTGGCAATAGCAATGCAGTGTCCTTTCTAAAAGAATCAAATAGATAGACTTAGGGGCGAGGAAACTCGCTCCTTTCTTTTCTCCGGATCAACGCCTCCGCCACAATCAAGTCTTCGGCAGTAGTAATCTTGATGTTTTCATAGCTCCCTTCAAAAAGAGAAATCATGCGACCGGATTTCTCGACTACACTGGCATCGTCTGTCAAACTTGGATCTTCTTTGAGCCGATAGGCACGTTTAATCAGTTGCAGATCAAACGTCTGCGGGGTTTGAATGATTCTGAATTTTGATCGGTCAACTGCTTTCGTGGAGTCTTGGTCTGTAACACGAATGGATTCTTTCAATCGCACCGCAGCAACTGCTGACCCATGCACCGCTGCCAACCGGAATGAAGCACCAATTAAATCTGCACTTACTAACGGACGCACACCATCATGAATGGCAACCCATCCATCGCCTTCAATTTTATCCAATCCGTTTTTCACAGATTGAAATCTCGTCTCGCCACCTTTTTGTAAAACGACGGGATGGTTGAAAACAAATTTTTCACAAATCGTTTCCCAGGTTTTAAAATCTTCCTCCGGCAATACCAACACGATTGAGATCGCGGTATCATATTTTAAAAACGCCTCAACCGTGTGAAGAATAATAGGCTTGCCATTCAATTCGATGAACTGTTTCGGCAACGCACTTTTAATGCGCGTACCTTTTCCTCCGGCAACAATGATTGCGTATTCTTTAAGATTCAATGTCTTTTAAGATTCTTTCGAGAGTAACTTTAAGAGGCGGGAGGTAAATCGTTATTATCTTCCAGATAATTTCGAAATCAATTTTCTCGTATTCGTGCGCAATAATATTTCTTGAGCGAATAATGCGCTCCCACAGTACCGATGACTTCAAGACACCGAAGTACAGCGAATTTAGTTTTACGATCATGGTTGAATGATTCAAAAGATTGTTCATTGGTAAACTTGAAATATCGGCCAATGCTTCAAGAATATCTCCGACGAGCGGTTTGAAATTACGTTTTGACATAAATTAAATCCTCTTCAATATATGGCCAGTAACGTGGCTTAATTCCTTTTTTACTGACAAGATCAACATTATGTCCATTAAAGATGTTTTCAAGATCAATCATTAAATCGATAAACTCTATTCCAACAGGTTCACTCAGTTCTACAAGAATATCGATATCGCTTTCATCCGTTTCATCCCCGCGCGCATAGGATCCAAACAAAGCCAGGGACGCGATGGGAAATTTTTTAAACAGTTCGGCTTTATGCTCAAGCAAGCGTTTTAATATTTCTTTGGTCAATTTGATTTGAACCGAATTCATGGAATACAAAAATACAAAACCTCTGGACAAATTACCGAGGTTTCATCGTCAGCGGAGTTTAGTCAGAACATACCGCCCACGCTCTGATTTGCCCACGATCGGCCCGGAAGAAGTCAGGATAAGATTTTCTCCGGAGCGAAGCGAGGTAAAAGGAGCCGGTGGCGTATTCGGTTCACTGGCATCATAGCTGATCACCTGGTTGGAAATAGCGATCAACACATGACTGCCCTCGGTCATCAATATTCCGTAGTCGTACCAGGGTCCAACCGGAAAGGTTTTGAAGTTGATCAGCTTACCATCGACGGGTGAAAGCGTAGCAAAAACAACATGATCGATTTTATGATCGACTCTCGTATTAACTCCGGCATAGCCACCTACGGCAACCGCCAGCAAAATGCTCGCGGCTGAGGTAACCACCGCGCGTGTGGCATCCGGCTTCCAGCTTTCGCCCACTAAAACCAAATTTCCATCCTGGTCAAATACATTGCCCATGAGGTGCAGCCTTCGCGTTGAAAGCCGCGCTGCCGAATCGACATTGTCAAAGATCTTTTCGCCAAAAAGATTGTACATCGACATATAAAACCGGCCGTTCTTGGTGCTTCCCGATTCGAATTCACTTCCGGAAACCATCAATTCACGACCGTTGCTGGCAAAGACTGAAATCGTTCGATAGCCCTGACCTTTCGAGGTAAAGGGTATTGTCTTGAGTAACCTGCCGGATGTCTTATCTACAAAATTAATTTGGTAAAGGGGGTTTTGAGACATCCTATTTGGAAATGACGAAGTAAAACCAATCAGCAAAGAATCGGTACTTTGGATATTAGATAAAAAGGGTGCTGCCGATGACCACAATTCCTGGCCGTCTTCCGCACGCAAAGAATAAAGTTGCCCGCGCTGCTGAATCGATCCTTGCATCAAATAAGGCTGAACCAAAATCATTCCGGGGCTTCCATTATTCGGCAGAAATGAAAGTTGAATATTTCTTAATTTCTTTACGGTCCTGGGAAAATGATGCGAAAAATCCACAACCGTTTTAGAAAAAGTAGATTGAAATTTGCCCAACCTGTCGGTGACGATGAATACAATTTTTTCGATGGGGGCTACCTTGGTGTAAAAAGCATGAAACTGATACTTTTCATCTGCCCCGGAGGCGATCAGGTTGGCTTGACCCTCGATCGAATATTCGGTGGAGTCAATGGGGGCCAAGTCGGTATTTAAAAAAACTTTACGAAAAACGGTAGTGAGCGCTTTTTTCTCGCTAACCCGAAAAAGACAATACAGTCCGTTATTATCCGTCTGGATTTCAAAACGATCGGATGCGTTTTTACTTTTAAAGGAATAGGTCTGAGCTTGCACTAAACCATGCAATCCAGTCAAAACAAGAAAGAGAAGTAAGGTTTTTTTCAAGGTCATTTCACGTTGCGTTCCGGCTCCTCCCCCATCAACGTTATAAAAGGTCAAAAAAATACGTAACCCTGACAGTGTATTTTAAACAATCAGTAGTGCGTCCCCGTAAGTCAGGAACTTGTATTTTTCTTTCTTGGCAACTTCGTAAGCTTTCATCACCTGATCGAAGCCTCCAAATGCTGCAGCCATCATCAATAACGTAGACTCGGGTTGCTGAAAGTTAGTGACCATAGCGCTACAAATCTTAAAATCATATGGAGGAAAAATGAACCGATCCGTCCAGCCCTCACGTTCCTTCAAGCGATTGTTGGCAGAGACAGCCGACTCCAGGGCTCTCATGGCAGTAGTTCCGACAGCACATACCTTGTTTTTATTATCCAGCGCAGTGTTCACACGATTGACAACCTCCGTACCAACGATATAATTTTCGGAATCCATCTTGTGCTTGGTGAGATCCTCAACATCCACCGCCCTGAAGGTACCCAAACCAATATGAAGGGTAATATAAGACATGTCGATTCCTTTTAACTGCAGGCGCTTGACCAATTGTTTGGTGAAGTGCATACCGGCGGTTGGTGCCGAAACCGCACCTTTATTCTTGGCAAAAATAGTTTGAAATCTTTCTTTATCAGCCGGCTCAACTTTTCTTTTGATGTATTTGGGTAGAGGAGTTTCACCAAGGGTCTCCACTACTTTGTCGAAAGCAATGGAGTCACCATCAAATAAAAAGCGGATAGTCCTTCCTCGTGAAGTCGTGTTATCGATCACTTCAGCCACTAAGTCTCCGTCCCCGAAGTAAAGCTTATTGCCTACGCGGATTTTACGGGCAGGATCTACCAGCACATCCCACAAATGCATTTCCGCATTGAGCTCACGCAATAAGAATACTTCAATTTTGGCTCCGGTCTTTTCCTTACGGCCGTAAAGACGGGCAGGGAACACCAGCGTGTCATTAGCAACCATGACATCACCCTCATCAAAATAATTGACAATGTCTTTAAATACCTTATGTTCAATTTTTCCCGAGCTTCGGTGTAACACCATCATGCGTGCTTCGTCTCTGTTTTCAGATGGGTGGATGGCAATAAGACTGTTGGGGAGATCGAACTTAAATTCGGATAATTTCATAAGCTTACGGGCTTTGTCCGGATAGGACATTAAATTTGAGGCGCAAAAGTAAGGAAATGAGTGTGAACTCCAAAATAGTGACCTTCCTAGTGTTAATTTGTTAGATTTCGTAACCAAAAAGATTACCATTCGCGTTTAAAAGCCCATGCTCACCGTTCGACTAATTGCCGAAAGCCTAGGGTTCGCCTGGAAGGCGCTCAAATCAAACTTATTGAGGACTATTTTATCTCTTCTCGGTGTTACGATAGGGATTTTCTCCATCATCGCCGTACTCACGCTGGTTGATTCGTTAGAAAGAAATATCCGCGACAGCTTTAATTTTCTTGGCTCTGATATTATTTATCTGGACAAATGGCCTTTTACCGGAGGCAATACCCGCGATTGGTGGAAGGACTTTATCAGACGCCCCAACGTTTCCTACAACGAATACCGTTTTCTTAAGGCTAATTTAAAAACTGGTACCCATGTGTCCATTTATGCTTTTTCGAATCAAATAACGGTTAAGGCCGGTAGCAATGGGATCAATAAGATTTTATTGCGAGGGGTAGCCCTTGACTACGAATACATGCGCGAGGTGAATATAGAAAAAGGACGCTACCTGACTACGGATGAAATTGAAGGTGGAAGAAATGTCGTCATCCTCGGTTATGAGGTAGCCAAAGCGTTGTTTCCTAAAATAGATGATCCCATTGGCCAGATGGTAAAAATAAAAAACCTTCGCTTCAAAGTGGTGGGCGTAAATTCAAAGCAAGGTGAAAGTTTTATTGGGTTTGCCAGTGGTGATTATGAGTGCATCATTCCTTACGATTCGTTTCGGAAATTATACCAAACAGGTACCGGTCGGTGGGATGAATTGGGCTCGCACATCGGCTTAAAGGGCAACGAAGATGATCTGGGGCTTGTTCTTCTTGAAAACGAGATTCGCGGATCCATGAGGGTAAAACGAGGACTCAAGCCATCTCAAAAAGATAATTTTTCCATCAACCGTCCTGAAGCAATTGCTAATGCCCTCAGCAGCGTATTTGATGTGCTGAGCGTTGCCGGTTGGATCATTGGTGGGTTCTCGATGCTCGTCGGTGGGTTTGGCATTGCCAACATCATGTTTGTTTCTGTAAAGGAAAGAACCAGTATTATCGGGCTACAAAAATCATTAGGAGCAAAAAATTACTTTGTGCTTTTTCAGTTTCTCTTTGAATCAATTTTGTTGAGTTTAATTGGAGGGTTGACCGGGCTTTTCTTGGTTTGGCTGCTCACTTTTGCGCCATTTGGAAGCTTACAGGTCGTACTTTCGGCATCCAATATTATATTAGGGTTGGGCGTTTCTTCCATCATCGGTTTGGTGGCAGGTATAGTGCCAGCGGCAGTTGCAGCGCGGCTCGACCCGGTAATTGCAATTCGGGCAACTTGAATAAATTTGCATGATCACTCTTATTCGTTAAACTCATGCTTGTCCTTCGACTAATTGCTGAAAGTCTAGGCTTTGCCTGGAGGGCTCTCAAGTCAAACATCTTGAGAACCATTCTTTCGTTGCTTGGAGTAACGATTGGGATTTTTTCAATCATTGCGGTACTTACCCTGGTAGACTCACTTCAAAAAAATATCGTTGACAGCCTGAATTTCTTAGGGACTGATGTAATCTATGTTGAGAAATGGCCGTTCACAGGCGGAAACAGTCGGGATTGGTGGAAGGACTACATCCGGCGGCCCAACGTCTCCTATGATGAATACCGGTTTTTGAAGGCCAATTTAAAAACAGGACAATCCATTTCCATTTTTGCTGATGCCCAGCCGATTACAGTAAAGGCCGGTAGCAATGGCATCAATAAAATTACACTGAATGGCATAGCGGCAGACTACGACAAACTTTTTGAGATCAATATCGAAAATGGAAGGTATCTTACTTCCGCTGAGTTGGAAGGTGGAAGAAACGTTGTGATCATCGGAAACGAAATTGCCAAAGCGCTATTTCCTAAATCCAATCCGGTTGGCCGGAACGTAAAAATCAAAAACCTGAAATTTACCGTAGTTGGAGTAATTAAAAAGGAAGGGGAAAGTTTCATGGGCTGGGCAAGCAAAGACTACGGCTGCTTTATCCCCTACGACGCGTTCCGCAAACTCTACCAAACGGGAACCGGTCGCTGGAACGAGCTCGGATCAACCATCGGGTTAAAGGGATATGAAAATGATGTTGGTCTGGTAGAATTGGAAAACGAAACACGAGGATATATGCGTGTGAAGCGAGGCTTGAAGCCCGCCAAGAAAGATAACTTTACCATGAACCGACCGGAAGCATTGGTGAAAGTAATTTCCGGTTTATTCGATGTACTGGGTGTTGCCGGCTGGATTATCGGTGGATTCTCGATGCTGGTTGGCGGGTTTGGCATTGCTAACATTATGTTCGTTTCCGTGAAGGAAAGAACAAGTATCATTGGACTACAGAAATCCCTGGGCGCAAAAAATTATTTTATTCTCTCTCAGTTTCTGTTCGAGTCTATCTTCCTTAGCTTAATCGGCGGCTTAACAGGGCTCTTATTAGTTTGGCTTCTTACTTTTGCCCCGTTTGGAAGTTTACACGTGGTACTATCGGTGAAAAATATTGTGCTGGGTTTGGGAGTTTCTTCCATCATCGGACTGGTTGCTGGTATTGTTCCGGCGGCAGTGGCGGCAAGGCTTGATCCGGTAATTGCTATCCGCGCCAATTAAGAACTTTTCACCTCGATACGGAATGTAGTACCCGAATTCTCTTCCGACGACTTCACGAAAATTTTTCCTTCATGGTACATTTCGATGATCCGTTTTGCCAGTGTAAGGCCGAGGCCCCAACCGCGCTTCTTGGTGGTAAAGCCCGGTTTAAACACGTTGGCAATCATGGTTTTTGGAATCCCCTTTCCGGTATCGGAAATATCAATAAATACTTTTCCCTCGTTGCCTAGTAAAATTTTGATGGCGATTGTACCCGTACTGCCAATGGCGTCCACCGCATTTTTGCAAAGGTTTTCAAGCACCCATTCGAAAAGCGGAGGGTGAACTTTTCCCATGATGTTTTCGGAAAGGGTATATACCTCAAAATTTATTTTTGACGAAACCCGCGATTGCAGGTAACCCACTACCCGATTGACTAACTGATAAATATTTTCACTTTTTAAAATAGGTGCGGAGCCGATACTGGAAAAACGTTCAGTAACGACCTGAAGCTTACGAATATCTTTGTCCAATTCTTCCACAATCCCTTTATTGCGAATATCAGGATCGTCCCGCAATACCTCAATCCAAGCCATCAACGAAGAAAGCGGAGTGCCCAATTGATGCGCCGTCTCCTTCGTAAGCCCAACCCACACTTGATTTTGCTCGGCCGTACGCGAATAATTGAAAGCTAGATAAGAGATGAAGCCAAAAATGACCAACACAAAAATCTGGATATACGGATAGGCAATGAGCTCCGTTAGCAAAAAAGAATTTTTATAGTAAATAAATTGACGATCAAAAACGACTTGTGTCTTGGGATCTTTGAGAAGGATTTCTATCGGCTGAAAGTCCTTTTTCATTTCGGCCAATTCAGCCTGAAGGTGCTCTTCTTTTTTTTGTTTGCCCCAAGACGGGTTAATATCAATATTATTATAGGTGTTAATCACTCCTTTGCTGTTGATCAGGATAGTTGGAATGGAATTGTTTTTATTGATGATTTCCTCCGTAATAAAAAGGATATCGTTCTGCGTGTCATTGATGGTGTACTCCAGCGCCCTGGCAAATAGTTTTACTTGATCTTTTTCCCGTTGCTTCAATTGATCCACTAAAATTTCAGTGAAATAAATTGAGCCGATACTGATGATGACAGAAACGCCCAAAATGATCCATTTCAAGTTGGTGTTGTTCTGATAAAAATCCATCGAAGATGGTAGTGATATTTTCTTGCCCATCTTTTAAATGTAAAGAAAAATTCAGAGCCAAAGGCAGACGTGAACAGTCGGGTTTCAAAATGGATTGAGCCAGTCGGGTTATCCCATCTACTCCCGCATCATAAACCATTTCGCCATCACTTTCCAGTTTACTTTGGTGCCCGTCATTAAAATGCCAACGCGGTAGATTCTGCCGGCAATCCAGGTTGTAAAAATGAAACCGCCGATCAGTAAAACCATGGATAGAATTAACTGCCATGTCGGTACGTCAAATGCGATACGGCCAACCATAGCCACTGGAGACGTGAAGGGAATAATCGAGAGCCAAAAACTTACCGGGCCGTGGGGGTCGCGAAGAATAAACATGAACAAGCCCAAATACCCGATGAGCAACGGCATCGTGATGGGGAATTGGAATTGCTGCGATTCCTGCATGGATTCTACAGCGGAACCAACTGCCGCGAAAAGCGCACCGTATAACAAATATCCTCCGATAAAATAAAACACAAAAACGAATGCAATTTTGGCGAAGGGAATTTCCCCGAGGTTATTCAGCATTTCATTCACTTTTACGTTTTGCTGATCCATGGCCTGCTTAACATCTTCATCTTTCTGGATTTTTTTGGTCACCTGTTCCATGGCCTGCTTTTGTGGCATCTTCAGGCCAAAGTAACCGAGCACACCGGAAGAAAGAAATGTGATCAGGACAATCCAGATCAAAAACTGCAAAACGCCAACAGCAGCAATTCCGATAATTTTTCCCAACATCAACTGGAAAGGTTTGACTGACGACACGATCACCTCTACCACCTTGGATGTTTTTTCATCAATTACTCCCTGCATGATTTGGATTCCATAAACCAATACAAACACATAGATCATTATCCCCAGGGCAAAGCCTAACCCGTAAAGAATGCCGGAGTTACTGGATTTCTCCTCACCGGTTTTGGTTATGTTAATTTGTTTGAGGTTGATTTTTGTCTTGAGGTTCTTTAAAATTTCCTTGTCAATTTTATATTCTTGAAGTTTCAAATCGCGCACACGATCTTCCAAAATGGATTCCAGGTCACCAATTTTTTCAATACTTGGATTTTCCTGCGTATAAATCACTAGTCCCTCCGGTTTGCTGATATCAAATTTTGGCACGAAGAGTAATGCAAAGCCCTTCGTTTCATTGTAGGCTTTTTTGGCTTGCTCTACGGTCAATTGCAAAGGCACAAAAATAAATCGCTTGGTATTTTTAGTGCTGTCGAGGTTGAACTGACCGCTTTCATCTACGATCATTACGGTATCCGGCTTTGCCGACTCCGCTTCCTTCATCATGATATAAATTAAACCGCCAATGATAGCCGGGATAATTAATGGAACAACAACCGTAGCGATCAGAAAAGATTTCTTTCGAACCCGGATCAGAAATTCTCGCTGGATAATTAACCAAACTTTGTTCATAGTAGCGGAATGGGACTAGTTGTTTCGATTCTATACACAACGTAAAGCTTTAAACTTCTAACAATTAAACCTCTCTCAAGTGTTTTTTCAGCGAATCATCACCCTCCCCTTTTACCAAGCTGATAAAGATGTCTGCCATGCTCGGCAATTTTTCCTGAAAGCTGTACACTTCGGTAAGGTCAATCAAATCACGAATTAATTGATTGCCTTTTATTCCCTCTTTCGCCTGAATAGTAGAAGAATATAAACCATCTTCCATGACAGCCTGTTTCTTTACTTCATATTTTTCAGCAGGCAGTGAAAAATGATTGCCGCGATGTTCGACCAGAAAAGTGTTGGTCCGAAATTGATCTTTCACTTGCTTTTTGGGGCCTTCCAATATTTTTTTTGACTTGTTAATGAGTGCAATGTGGTCGCAAAGACTTTCCACGGTTTCCATCCGATGCGTGGAGAAAATAATGGTGCTGCCGTTGGCTTTTAGCTCTAGTATTTTTTCGGTGATCAATTCAGCATTTACCGGATCAAATCCGGAAAATGGTTCATCCAAAATAATCAACCGTGGTTCATGCAAAACGGTACTGATAAACTGCACTTTCTGCGCCATGCCTTTGCTCAAATCCTCTACCTTTTTGTGCCACCAATCTTTGATCTCAAATTTCTCAAGCCAAATTTTGATTCGCGCCAACGCGTCCTTTCGGCTAAGGCCTTTGAGTTGAGCCAGGTAAAGCAACTGGTCTCCTACTTTCATTTTTTTGTAGAGCCCGCGCTCCTCGGGCAGGTAGCCGATCATCTCAACATGATTTGCCCTTAGCTTCTCACCAAAAATGGTGATCTCTCCGGAATCTGAATTAATGATTTGATTAATGATTCGGATAAGTGTGGTTTTGCCTGCACCATTTGGTCCCAGCAGACCAAAAATGGTTTGTTCCGGAATTGAAATGCTCACCTTGTCCAACGCAGTATGCTCGGCATAGTGTTTGGATACTTCTTTAACGACTAGTGCTTCCACGGGTTTGTAATGTGTGAAGCAAAAATAGGAATTGAATTATACCAAATCGAATTTTTTTTTGGAAAGATTATGAGTCGGGAGTCAATCTTTTTCTTTAAAAACAATTTTTCCCATCGACACATCCAGATCGAATGTCAGAGCTTCTTTTGGATTCTTGTTATAGGCTGCATTGGCAAAGGTGTTGTCTCCGATTTTTCTCAAACTGTGGCAAAGACTAACACTGCATAACCATGAGTCTGTAATCCGAACGATGACGGGTACCTCCTGACCGGGTAAGTGGATAATTAAATTTCCGGCACCAACCGTTCCTTTGATGTGATGCCCCATACCCGACTTATCGCTGAAATCAAGAAGCATGTTGCCGAATCCAACATCGGCAAGGACCAGTTTTGAGCGGGTAAGATTGAGTTGACGAGCAGTGAGGGAGCCCATGTCTACTTTAATGTAAAAAGTATCCATGTCCACCTTATTTTCGACATCAGAACTGTAGGAAACATTCACATCGGCGCTACCGGTATTGATCTTCAATTTACTGATTGCTAAGCCAGCCAAATCAACATTAGCGTTGCCCAATCCGTAATCAAGATCAAGCGAATAAGGCATATCTTCAGCCAGATATACCTTCCAGAATTTATCGTTGGGCCTTTCGTCTGACCCGAACACGTGATGAGAGATCTTTCGCCCCACCCCACGCTGGCTTTCCTGCTCCAGCGAGAGCTTTACCATACAAGTCTTGCCCTTTACTTCGTTACTAAAGGAATGGGAATACTCCTCAAGGTCTTGATTGCTATAAATATTGAGAAGCTCATCGCCTTGACTGGGGCGGATAAAACAGTTCCCGGTTTTGGCCTTCAGGCAAAGCTCTACCCTATCGCAATGCTCATTCTTTTCAACGGTGAACTGCTTTTTCACCTGCCCGAAACCTGCAAATCCGGAAAGTTCGCTTACAAAGATCAATAATAGGGTCTTTCGCATGTAACGATCTTACGATAGAGTTTGGTTTAAGTTGCTAAGATGTAAGGAAGATTAAGGTTTTGTTAAGAAAATAACCCGTAATTGAGCTTATACGGGAAAGCCGAAATAAGGTTTTATAAGTATTCGACTGCTGTGGCAATGAACTTGATAGGAGGTTTGATTGGTAGCCCTAAATTTCCTCAACGCTGTAGTTAACTACCTAATTCGTGCAAGGCCTTTACCAACACATCCAATTCCTGGGTTGAAGTGAACACGTTGGGAGTGATCCGGCATCCATGAACATTTGCCCCATCAATGGCCACAGTATAAATCTTGTACCTTTTTAACAAGGTATCGGCCAGTTCCTGCGGCTTCATATTTTTAATTCCCACATTGGCAATGGCGCAGGCACGGGTAGGATCTTTCGGGGTATTGACAACCACATTTGGCAGATCGCGAACCAGGTTAGTCCAGTAAACTTGCAAATACCGCAACCGCGACTCTTTGCGCTCAGGGCCGATCATCGTATAAACATCAATCGCATCGGCAATGGCAAGATCCGTGTGCACCGGATGTGTTCCAATGTGGTTCAGTCTTGCAATATCATCCGATGATCGTTCGCCATCCGCCAGTAAAGGCCAAATGTTTTTAATGTTTTCCTTTTTTACATACAAGAGTCCTGCACCTAAGGGAACACTTAACCATTTATGTAGACTGGCTCCATAGTAATCGCAGTGCAAATCAGGGATTGAATAAACAAGATGACCAAAGGCATGAGCGCCATCCACCATGACCTGAACGCCTTTGCCATGTGCCATATCACAAATTTTTCGTACCGGAAGGATTTGGCCGGTGATGTTGACCATGTGGCAAACCATCAATAGCTTAGTTTTACTGGTAATAGCCTTGGCATACAGCTCAACTATCTCCTCGTCAGAACTCGGGTGGTTAGGAATGGAAAGAACTTTATTGACCACGCCATGCCGCCCGGCAACCATGTTAAACATATCGAGCATGGCACCATAATCTTGTTCGGCCATAATTGCTTCATCACCTTTGTTCCAATTCAGTCCCCCAATCACCATATCCAGTGATTCCGTTGTATTTCGGGTAATAATCAGTTCCTCAGAGGAGCAACCTGCGATGGCGCTAAGCTTTTTCACCATTGCCTTTTTATTTTCAAATTGTACCGTTCGCATATAATAGGCACCAAGGCGATTGACCTCCCGAACATGAGCGATGAATTTTTCGAGAGTCTCCTGTGGTTGGATGCAGTAATACCCGTTTTCCAGATTGATGAAATCCGGATTGAGCTGATAACCTCCGCGCACGGCTTCCCAGAAGTCTTCATCCGCTGCTATTTCTTGAGCTGATACGTGATTAACTTGTGCAAACAATTTTTCCATTTCCGCTAAGGACAAAACTCCGCCCAGTGTCATCGTTGATAGGTTTTTTATGAAAGTCCGTTTGTTCATCAGGAAAGTTTTTAGGGGTCCAAAACCAAATGAAAAATGTTAACCTGAGCCACTAAGATACAAAGTCACCACGCACAAATAAAAACAATATATCGCTGCGCAAAACGAATTATCAAATAATTTCCAAAATAGTCTCCAGCCCGATCCCTCTTGAGGCTTTCACCAAAACAGTAGAATTCTTTATAGGATTTTTTTTTAGTTCTTCCATTAACAACTCTTTCTTTTCGAAATGTTTTGCAAAAGGAATTTCTTCCAGCGCAGATTGAAACAGGGAACCGACCAGGTAAACCTGCTGAAATTTTTTTCTCCTGATCAATTCTCCAACGCTTCGGTGCTCTTGTTCCGCTTCGTCTTCCAGTTCAAACATATCACCCAAGATCAACACCTTTTTTTCAGCTTTCATGGCCGCGAGATTTTCAAGGGCTGCAGCCATCGAACTGGGGTTAGCGTTGTAGGCATCCAGGATAATCGTGTTCGAGCCTTTCCTCACTACCTGTGATCGCATATTTTCCGGTTGGTATCCAGCCACAGCTTGGTTGGCCAATGCAGCGTCTACACCAAAAAATTTCCCAAGGCATAAAGCCGCGACAACGTTTTCAAAATTGTAGGTGCCCAACAATTGGGTTTGAACTTCTTCACCATTCTCGGCTCTAAACCTGATGAACGGATCAGCTGAAATAAATTCGGCATGATAATAGTCGCCAACAGCAGGATAGAACAAGGGCATCTTAAATCGCTTTGCCATGTTGAACAAAACGGGGTTTTGCGAATTGATAAAGACCTGGCCCTGATGCTCGATCAAATGCTGGAACAATTCAGACTTGCCTCTGATAATATTTTCAAACCCGCCAAAGGTGCCAACATGGGCCTTACCAACATTAGTAATGAATCCATGGGTTGGGTTGGCGATGGCCGCCAGCGCAGCGATCTCCCCTACATGATTTGCACCCATTTCAATAACGGCAATTTCATGAGAAGAATTGATTGACAAAACCGAGAGCGGCACACCAATGTGATTGTTGAGATTCCCTTTCGTTGCAAAAATTTTGAATTTTGTTGCCAGCACCGCATTCAACAATTCCTTGCTGGTAGTTTTTCCATTCGAGCCCGTTAGTCCGATTACCGGGATTTTCAATTGACTTCTGTGATGACTTGCCAATTGTTGCAGGCTTTGAAGTCCATCTTTAACCAAAATAAAGTTAGCATTCTTGACAAAAGAGGCGTCATCGACAACAGCAAAGGCGGCCCCTCGCTGAAGGGCGTCCTCTGCGAAGGCATTCGCATTAAATTTAGGACCTTTAAGGGCAAAGAAGAGTGAACCTTTACTAATTTGCCGGGTGTCCGTACACACTCCATTACACGCCAGGTATTTTTGATAGAGGGTCTGCGTATCCGTCATAAAGCAAATTTAATTTTAATTACCGTTTGCTCATCCAATCGACCATTAAAGTAATTTTTAATGTCTTATCTTTATGAGAAGCCGCTGAATTATTCCATCCCACGTATGAGCAACAAAATCAATTTCCTATGAACCGCACCGAATTCCTTCATCGATCAGTTCTTGGCAGTGCTGCTTTGGTACTGCCTTCTTTCAATTCAACAGCACAGCAAGAGAAACCAGCGCCCATCAAACTTGAAGTTGTCAAAGAGTTTGTTACCGTTTCACATGGTAATTTGGCTAGAGTAAAAGAAATGCTTGAGAATGATCATCTTTTATTGCATGTATCCAATGATTGGGGTGGAGGGGATTACGAATCAGGCATTGAAGCTGCAGGGCATGTCGGCAATAAGGAAATTGCAGGTTATTTGTTAGAAAAAGGGGCACGTTACAATATTTACCTTGCTTGCATGCTGGGGCATATTGAAACCGTAAAAAACGTTTTGACTTTTAATCCCGGCTTGCTCAATTCAAAAGGTCCACACGGATTCACCATGTTGCACCACGCCAGGCAAGGAGGTGAACCAGCCAAAACTGTGCTTGACTATTTGCAGTCACTTGGGGCGAAAGAAACAAAAATAGATTTCTACGCCAAAGTTTGACCGTGTGCATTGAGCCAATCGGCGGCAAAAGAGCTTAGGCTTGGAAAGAACAGGAAAAATTCATTTTCAAATTCAGCGAAGTTCTTTTCCATATCTCCGGTAGCTTCCTCCATCTTCGATTCGAACCGTGTCCGTCTCGCCATTCCACTGAGGGCTCGATAGATGCCTTCAATCTTAGAATAATTTACCAGCCAATTCCCTTTGATCATATAGGGAAGCATATAATTCACTTCTTCAGGAAGAATTGCTTGCTGTTGTTGAATGATGGAATAGCACTCATCCGCAAATTCAGGAAGCAATTTTGTAGAATACCTTTTCCAGTTCTTCGCGAGAAAATGGTCGTAAAAAACATCAACGATTACGCCGGAATAATGGCGGTATTTTCCTCTCAACCGATCCTTGCTTTGCTTGACGATGGGATGTCGATCCGTAAACCAATCAATCTCCCGGTGCAAAACGATTCCTTTTGCAATGTCTTTTCCGAATCGATCGGCCAGATTTTTCCCTTTTACAAAATCACCAATGAAATTTCCCGTTTTAATTTGGGGGTCATCACCGGATAAATAAAGGTGTGCAAGAAAATTCATTTCCAGCGTAAGATACGAGACTTAAGACATTTCTATTCCGAACATCCCACTCGCTATTGATCTTGTTCCGATTTTAGGTTAACATTGATTCTTAATCTAAAATTTATGACAAAGAAATTATTTTTTTTATGCTTCGTTGCCATCCCATCGATACCCTCCCTCGCGCAACAACAAAAAACGGCATTGCCTTTACCGTATGGCGAATCCATTCGTCTGGAGCAGGCTGAAAAAGTAATGAACGCAGCGCTTCAGGAAGCAACAAAAAACAATTGGATGATGGCCATCGCTATCGTTGATACTGGTGGTAATCTTGTCCTTTTCACGAAAATGGATAACACCCAGATTGGTTCAATTGAAGTGGCTCTCGGAAAAGCAAAAACGGCCAACAACTTCAAACGGCCTACCAAAGTTTTTGAAGATGCCGTAGCCGGTGGCGGCATTGGCCTACGCGTGTTGTCACTCTCCAACGTCACCGCTTTAGAGGGAGGCGAACCTATTATCGTCAATGGTAAAATAATTGGTGCGATCGGGGTTTCAGGCGCACAAGCCACCCAAGACGATCAGGTTGCCAAAGCGGGGCTTAGCGCCTTAAATTAACGGACATCAGATACAAGACTAAAGACATAAGATATGAAAACACGCCTTCCCCTTCTTTTATTAATAATTGCTTCAGCCATTTTCTGTCAGGCACAGCGCACACTCATTCATTGTGGTTCGCTGATTGATGGAAAAAACAAAGAACAGCTCACACAAGTCACGGTGATCATTGAGGCCAATAAAATAACGTCTGTTGATAAAGGGTTTACTAAACAAGGCAAAGACGACAAGCTCATTGATCTAAGTAAGAAAACCGTTATGCCCGGCCTCATTGATATGCATGTACATTTGGAAAGTGAAACGAGCAAAGATGCCCTGGTAAAACGCTTTACGCAAAACGAAGCGGATATTGCCTTTCAGTCTACCATCTATGCTAAGAAGACGTTAATGGCAGGCTTCACCACCGTACGCGACTGTGGTGGAAGTGGCGTAAACATTTCGCTCCGCAATGCCATCAACCAGGGAATTGTAGTTGGCCCTCGTGTTCTCACCGCAGGAAAAAGTATTGCCTCCACCGGAGGACATGCCGATCCGACCAATGGCTCACGCAAAGATTTAATGGGCGATCCGGGACCAAAAGAAGGTGTGATCAACAGCCCGGAAGATGCGCGCAAAGCTGTTCGCCAACGCTATAAAGATGGTTCTGACTTTATCAAAATCACGGCAACTGGCGGGGTTCTCAGTGTAGCGAAAGATGGCAGCGGCCCACAGTTTACACAAGAAGAAGTCAATGCCATTGTTGAAACGGCCAAGGATTATGGAATGATCACGGCAGCACATGCTCATGGTGCAGAGGGTATGAAGCGCGCTGTGCTCGCTGGCATTACTACTATTGAACATGGTACGTTGATGACTGAAGAAGTCATGGACTTGATGAAACAAAAAGGAACGTATCATGTGCCGACCATCATCGCGGGTCGCTCGGCAGCCGAATATGCCAAGATTCCAGGATATTACCATCCGTTGGTTGTTCCGAAAGCATTAGAGATCGGATCAAAGATTCAGGAAAATTTTAGTAAGTCATACAAACGGGGAGTGAAAATTGCTTTTGGAACAGATGCCGGAGTTTTTCCTCACGGAGATAATGCAAAGGAATTTGGCTATATGGTAGAGGGCGGCATGCCTGCGATCGAAGCATTGCTCAGCGCGATGCAAGTGAACTCCACTATTCTTGGAATGGGCGACAAAGTTGGCTCAATTGAAAAAGGAAAACTCGCTGATATCGTTGCCGTGGATGAGGATCCTACTAAAAACATTGCCACGATGACCAAAGTTACTTTTGTGATGAAAGATGGTGTGGTGTATAAGAACGAGTAGGCAATTAATGCGTTGGGATTGCTCAATTATAAACGCTGATTTTTTGACAATTTAATTATCATTTGGGGGAAGGAGACTTTTGATCCCTTGAAAGAAGTCAAAAAAAGACTTTACAATCTCTATGTCATAATCGCAATCTCTTGACTACCCCTACTGTCAAACCTGTTCACCTGTACCACACCCTCTACTTTTTCCAGTTTGCTGATGAGCATTTCGAGATGACGGGTGTCATTCACATAGAGCATGATTTCACCATTAAAAATACCGTGGTCAGTCTTGAACGAAAGTGAACTCATGTTCACCTTTAGTTCTTCTGAAATTACTTTGCTCACATCGTTGATCAAACCTACACGGTCCGTACCTACCACTTTCAAACCCGTTAAGAAGGCCACTTCATGTTGACTGGTCCATTTGGCTTTGATCACACGGTTGCTATGATTCGCCAATAGTTCTGGGGCGTTGGGGCAGTTGGTACGGTGGATTTTTATCCCTTCACTCACGGTGACGAAACCAAACACCTCATCGCCGGGTATGGGCGTGCAACATTTGGCTAACTTATAGTCCACCACATCCATATCTTCGCCAATGAGTAATGTATCTTCGGCACTGCGATTGGATTTTATCTCTTGCTCAAGCGCTTTAATATCGGGTGGTTCTCCGATTACTGGCTTCTTGACTGTAGAGGGTTTATAGTCTTGAAATTTTTTAAGGTCCGGAACGGTAATTACTCCCTTGCCAATTTTATACAGCAACTCCAATTGGGAGCTCACATTGAAATAGTCCCGCAATTGCTCGTACACCTGGCTGTTAACATCAATCTTCATCTGCCGCATTTTGCGAACCAAAATTTCTTTGCCTTCTTCCGCGATCGCACGCCGGTCCTCTTTTAATAAATCCTTAATCTTGTTCTTTGCTTTCGGACTGATCACAAAACGAAGCCAGTCTTCGTTCGGTTTTTGCTTCGAGGAAGTGAGAATTTCAATCTGATCACCATTCTTTAGTACATGATTAATCGGCACCAGTTTTTGATTCACTTTCGCTCCGATACATTTAGCCCCAATATCTGTGTGTATTTCAAAAGCAAAGTCAAGCGCCGTCGCTCCCTTCGGAATCGTTTTCAGTTCTCCTTTGGGTGTGAACACAAATACTTCTTCGTTAAATAAATTGCCACGAAAATCATCGACAAACTCCAACGCCGTAAGGTCTTGTTTCTCCAAGGTTTCGCGTACACGCACCAGCCACTTCTCTAAGTTAGATTCATACTTGGCCGCGTTGTCTTTGTATTTCCAATGCGCAGCATATCCTTTTTCAGCGATCTCATCCATTCGCTTCGTGCGAATCTGTACCTCCACCCATTGCCCATTTTTTGCCATTACGGTGGTGTGAAGGGATTCATAGCCATTGCCTTTTGGTGTGCTGATCCAATCCCGCAAGCGATCGGGATTAGGGGTATAATAATCCGTAACAATGGAATACACTTGCCAGCAGAAAGATTTTTCTTGTTCAATCGGTGTATCTAGAATTACCCGTATCGCAAACAAGTCATAAACTTCTTCAAACGGAATATTTTGCTTTTGCATCTTGTTAAAGATCGAAAAGATGGATTTTGGTCGACTCTTGATTTCGCATTCGACTTTAAGTAAATCGAGTTCATCCCTGATGGGTTGAACAAATTGCTTGATGAATCGATTGCGCGATGCTCTCGTCTCGTCAATCTTATCGGCAATATCTTTATAGGTTGAATAGTCGGTGAACCGCAAGTATAAATCTTCGAGCTCTGTTTTAATAGCATTAAGTCCAAGACGATGAGCAAGAGGTGCGTACAGGTAAATTGTTTCGTTGGAAACTCTCAGTTGTTTGTTGCGAGGCATGCTATCCAGCGTGCGCATATTATGCAACCGGTCTGCCAGTTTGATGAGGATCACGCGCACATCCTCGCTGAGCGTGAAAAGCATTTTGCGGAAATTCTCGGCTTGGGCAGAAGTTCCATATTCAAAAACACCTCGAATTTTGGTTAAGCCATCAACGATCTTCGTAATTTTCTTTCCAAAGGTCCGTTCAATGTCAGCCAGCTGAATATCGGTATCCTCTACAACATCGTGCAAGAGCGCTGCAACGATAGAAGTTGTGCCCAAACCAATTTCTTCCACACAAATTTCAGCTACGGAAAGCGGATGGAAAATATAGGGCTCGCCCGATTTCCTGCGCATGTTTCTATGCGCCTCCATGGCGATGGTGAATGCACGCTTAATAAGCTTAGCATCCCCATCTTTTAAAACAGGTTTTGCTTTACGTAGCAACCGGCGATAGCGGTTGATGATCTCACGTTTTTCTTCTACTGCGTCTACGACCACGATTAAGGGTTCTCCGTTTCAAGATACAAAATCAAGTTTGAAAGTTAAATGGGATTTACTCAATTTTATTAGGGCAGTCACCAGTTTGGAGGAACAATGAAAAAGCACGTTAAAAACCTTCATCAAAAGGTTCGGCAAGAAGTTCAGCAAAAAGCCGACTGGAAGAATCTTTCGGCACACGATAAAAAGAATACCATTATCGCGTTATGTGTAATTACATTACTCATCATTGGCTTCCTGTATATGCTGGTTGTTGGAAGTGATTTTGTTTATCGAGAAGAACAACAAATGGATAAAGTCACCAACGGTATATTTATTCCTCTTTTAGCTGTCGTAATTCTGGTGTCGCTCTTAGGCAAGTCCATTAGGGCGCTTATTACGGCTCTTCTTATTTGCGGGATCTTCATTTATCCTGCCATGGAAAGTATCGTTATGTTTTTAAATGTAAAAATGGGAGAACAAAAAGAAGAGATGATCTCAGGAACAGTCATTGAAAAGAAAATGACCGGCAACAAACATATCACCAAGCACTACAAAATCAAAGCAGATGATGGCGAAATCTACACTTTTACTTACGAAGGTCACGTGACAAACTATGTCGTAAACGATCCGTTCCGACACGTCATGAAAAGAGGTTGCTTCGGAATTCTTTACAAAGAATTTAAGAAGGATTAGGTTTTTCAGCGATCAAGTAATTCATTCTATTCATCAGCTCATTCTTAATGATTTTAAATCCTGCATCAGTTACCAATTCTTCTATAATGCATTTTGTAATGCGAACCTTAAAATAAGAACTCACTTTCTGAATCCATTGTCCATTGACTCGCTCATAAAGTAAATCGGTCACTTTCACTTTGTCCTCATCGTATTCCAGAAAGCAAGTCAGTATTTTATCTTCATCAGATCTGACTGGAATAAATCGTTGCGTGTCGATAAGTTCCGCGTTGTAATCGCGATACGATAAAATCAATTTCCCATTGTTCGCTAAACATTTAAAACACCTTTCAAGAAGTAACCGAATTTGATCGCCTGATTCCAGATGCGCCAGGGTATCGCCCATGCACACGATTACCTCAGCTTGCTCATTAAAATTCTCCTCCGACAACAAATCATTTTGAAATACTTCAATCTGAAATCCCTTTCCCCGAAAACGAAGGCGATCTAACAAGTGCCCGTTGAAATCGACTGCCTTCACCGCGAAATCCAGCTTCGCCAGTGCGATGGATTGAAGCCCATGACCAGACCCAAGATCGATAGCGATTTTGTTTTGCAACGGTTTGATTCCATTCCTTTCAAAGAAATCCTGTTGCTCCTTTTGTTTCGCTTCAAAGTCTCCGACCATCCATTCGTAGAAGCTCGCCAGGTGGTTATCGTAGTGTTCTTTTGCAGCCATAACCCAATTTTAAATAAGGACTTTAATAATAGTGAATAATCCCTAAATTTGCGCTCCCTTTTGATGAAAAAGGCTTTTTCAGCGCATGTGGCGTAATTGGTAGCCGTGCCAGACTTAGGATCTGGTGCCGTAAGGCGTGGGGGTTCGAGTCCCTCCATGCGCACAACAAATGGTTTCAGGTTGCAAGTATCAGATTAACTGAAATACTTGCGGCCTGTGATTTGCAATCCGAAACTTTTAAATTCATACCCTTGAACATTACACTAGACAAACAGAGCGCCACTGACGGTCTCTTAAAAATTCAATTGACGGAAAGCGACTATCAGCCGAAGGTAGAAGAGAAAGTCCGTGACTATGCGCGAAAAGCTAATATCAAAGGTTTCCGCCTTGGCAAAGTACCCACCGGGGTTATTAAAAAAATGTACGGCAAAGGCATTTTGGTGGAAGAGGTTAACCACATCATTTCACATTCGGTATCGGATTATATAAAGGACAATAAACTCCGGGTATTGGGCGATCCTCTTCCGAACCAGGAAAAAGCCCTTACGATTGACTGGGATTTTCAAAAGGATTTTGAGTTTGAATTTCAAATTGGATTAGTAGAGGATTTTACGGTTGACCTCTCCAAAAAAGTAAAACTTACATCCCACCCAATCGCAGTGGATCAAAAAGTGATGGACGATACCCTTGAAGACATTAAACGCAGGTATGGCAAACGCACTAATCCGGAAGTAAGTGAAATTGGGGACAATCTTTTTGGAGAAATCAGCCAGCCTGGCAGCGAAGAAAAGCAAGGTTCTTATTTGCGCATCGAGCAAGTTGAAAAATCACAGCAGCAAAAATTCATCGGCCTGAAAAAAGATGACGCCATTGAATTTGAGGTAGAAAAGATATTAAAAGATTCCGAGGCTATCGCTCAATTACTAAACGTGAACGAGGAAGAATCAAAGAAGGCAAGTGGAAGCTACATATTCAAAGTAACCAATGTAAGCCGTATTGAACCGGTTCAAATCAATCAGGAATTATTTGACCAGGTGTTTGGCAAAGACGTAGTTACTACCGAAGAGGCTTTTCTGAGTAAAATCAAAGAAACCATTTCCGGAAATTACGAGCGCGAAACACAGCATTTGCTCGAACATGAAATCCAGCATTACTATGTCGACCACACGAAAATCAATATGCCGGAGGGGTTCTTAAAAACATGGTTGAAAGCGACAAGCGAGGGAAAAGTTACGGATGAAGTGCTGGAGAAAGAATTTAAAACCTATCGGGATTCCATCAAATGGGATTTGGTGAAGAATAAAATTGCTGAAGAGAAAGAAATTAAAATTGAAGAGCATGATGTTCGCGAGAAAGCTAAACAAGTGATCATTGAACAGTTTGGGGGCCCGGCCATTGCCGAACAATTAGGCGATAAATTTGATGGCATCGTCTCTAATTACCTTGCGGGCAAGGACGGCAAAGGAGAAAATTACATGCGCACCTACAACCAGTTGCGCCATGATCGGATCTTAGGCGTGATCAAAGAAAACATTACCATTCAGGAAAAGAACGTCAGTTTGGAGGAATTCAAAAAAATTGCTGAATCGCATAAGCATTGAACTAATTTAGGACTGATTTAGTTTTTCAGGGAGCCTGTCGTTTTGATGGGCTTTTTTATTTTCGCTTTTCTTCTCTAAACTTGAAATAAATTCATTCCACCATCGTCTTAACATTAGAGCAAATAAACACTATGAATAACCACAACGAATTTCGCAAATACGCAGTGCACCACATGGGCATGAGCGGCAACGCCCTCGACAGCTACACCAGGTACGTTAATGAAAACATCAACACGGTGATTGGTATGACACCCAATGTGGTCGAGGAGCGCCAGATGCGTGCTACGGTCATTGACGTCTTCTCTCGCCTGATGGCTGACCGTATTATCTTTTTTGGCACCGCTGTTGACGACTATGTAGCCAACGTGATCACCGCGCAGCTTTTATTTTTGGAGTCCTCCGATCCTAAAAAGGATATCATTATGTACATCAATAGCCCGGGCGGATCGGTGTATGCCGGACTTGGGATCTACGACACCATGCAATATGTAAACCCCGATGTGGCTACGATTTGTACAGGAATGGCAGCGTCTATGGGTGCCGTGCTGTTGGCAGCAGGGGCAAACAAAAAGCGTTCAGGATTGCCCCATGCTCGTGTGATGATTCACCAACCTTCCGCGGGTATGCAGGGAACCTCATCCGATATGGAGATTTCCATGAAACAAACCCTGGAATTAAAAAAAGATTTATACAACATTCTTTCGAAACACAGCGGCCAGACTTACGAGAAAATTGAAAAGGATTCCGATCGCGATTTCTGGATGCGCGCTGCCGAGGCCAAAGAATATGGGCTGATCGATGAAGTTTTGGAACGAATCAAGAAATAATTTTGAAAATTAGTCGTGTGCTGATAAGCAAATTAATAGTTACCTTTGTAAGTCATTATTTTCAAATTGGCACATTTTTTAATTATTCAATGATCTCATGGCAGAGGTAACATGTTCATTTTGCGGCAGAAGTAAGAAAGACGTGGATCTGATGATCTCGGGTATTCATGCCCATATCTGTGATAAGTGCGTAACGCAGGCCAGCCAGATTTTGACCGAAGAAAAGAAGAACAAGGTTGAGGCTGGGTCCCTACCCAATTTCAAACTCATCAAGCCCCGTGAAATAAAGAAATTCCTGGATGAATATGTAATTGGTCAGGACGATGCGAAGCGCGTGATGAGCGTGGCCGTTTATAATCATTACAAGCGACTTACACAACGAAAGATCGATACCGACATTCTCATCGAGAAATCGAATATCATTATGGTGGGTGAAACCGGAACCGGCAAAACCTATCTTGCCCGAACGCTCGCGAAACTGCTCCAGGTTCCTTTTTGTATAGCCGATGCCACTGTCCTCACAGAAGCGGGATATGTGGGCGAGGATGTGGAAAGCATTCTAACTCGTTTGCTACAAGCCGCAGATTATAATACGGAAGCTGCCGAACGAGGCATCGTTTATATTGATGAAATTGACAAAATCGCCCGCAAGTCGGATAACCCTTCTATTACGCGTGATGTAAGCGGTGAGGGTGTTCAGCAGGCGTTGCTAAAATTATTGGAAGGAACGGCTGTTAATGTACCACCCCAAGGTGGCCGTAAACACCCCGATCAAAAAATGATTACGGTCAACACCGAGAATATTCTTTTCATTTGTGGAGGTGCTTTTGAAGGAATGGCGAGAGTGATTGGTCGCAGGCTCAACACCCGCCCGCTAGGCTTCACGGCCAGTGCCGACAGCTTGAGTCCTAACGACATTGACAAAGACAACCTGCTTCAATTTGTATCAGCCCAGGACTTAAAAACATTTGGGTTGATTCCCGAATTGATCGGTCGACTTCCTGTTGTTTCCTATTTGAACCCGCTCGACCATGCCGCATTGCGAAAGATCCTTACCGAACCAAAAAATGCGTTGATCAAACAATACAAGAAATTGTTTGAAATGGAAAACATCGAAGTTGAATTTAAGGAAGGAGCGTTGGATTTTATCGTTGAAAAAGCAATGGAATACAAATTGGGCGCCCGGGGACTTCGTTCCGTTTGCGAAGCGATTATTAATGATGCGATGTTTGAACTTCCTTCCGACAAAACGATTGACAAGTTAATCGTCAATCGAACTTACGCGGAAGAGAAATTCAGCAAATCGCATTACAGCAAGCTCAAAGTAGCTTAACCCTTCAAGTCTTCTATCATTAGGCGGGCGGTATTTTCTGAGGCAGAACCCGTATCCAAAATTCTAAAGATCGAGTTATATTCTTCGATCATAGCCGAGCGATATTTTCCGGCAGCTAATAATAACTCAAGTTCCTGACTGATATTCCCGGGGTAAGCCTCATTTTGTATCAGTTCCTTAATCACTTCCTTGTTGGCAATTAAATTTACTAATGAAATAAACTTCACTTTAACCAGGCTGCGAACAAGCGTGTATTCCGCCATACCCATTTTGTAAACTACCACTTGAGGCACTTTGAAAATTCCTGTTTCCAACGTTGCTGTGCCTGAGGTTACAATCGCAGCATCAGCAACCGAAAGCAGGTCATAAGAAGAATTATAAACAAATTTAACTGAACCAAGTTCCTTCAGCGGCGCATATAATTCTTCGGGTAAATTATCTACAGCCGCTACCACAAATTGAAAATTTTGATGTCGTTTCACCACTTCGGCCATGAGTGGAACGATAAGTTTCAATTCCATTTTCCTGCTCCCGGGCAAAAGTGCAACAATTTTATTGGCCTTTTCCAACTCGTTCTTTTGTAAAAAATCAGGATCAACTCTAAAAGATTTGATTGCATCCAAAACGGGGTTGCCAACATAATCAACGTCCCAATCGGCTTTTTCTTTATAGAACTTTTTTTCAAACGGGAGAATCACAAACATCCGATCAACATTTTTCTTTAATTCAAATGCACGATCTTGATACCAGGCCCAGACTTTAGGAGGGATATAGTAGAAAACCTTGAGGCCGTTCGGCTTGGCAAATTTGGCAATCTTCCGGTTGAAGCCACCATAGTCAATCAGGATCAAAGCATCCGGTTGAAATTGAAGGATGTCACTTTTACAAAGGCGGATATATTTTAAGATCGTAAAAGCTTTCGTCACCAGGTTGAGAAACCCCATGAATGCAAGCTTCTCATAGTGAACAAAAATATCAACACCCGCTTTTTGCATGTCATCACCGCCAAAGCCCCGAATGATTACGTCATGGTTAAGGTTTTTAATTGCCTTCACCAAATTGCTCCCATGCAAATCGCCTGAACGTTCTCCTGCTATGATATAAAGCTTCACCGGCTAAAATTTATTCTCCTAAATACTCCACATAGTTGCGCGGAGTTTCGTACAACTTCACGGAATGCAGTTGAGCAAAACTAGTAATGGGTGGAATTTTTGGCTCGAGGATTCTCCAGATTTCCATAGTCAAAATTTCGGTGCTCGCCATTTTTCCTTTCATGAACGGCACATCCAGGTTAAGATTTTTGTGGTCTAATTTATCAGTGACTTCACTACGGATAAGGGAGCTTAATTTTTTTAGGTCGATGACAAATCCCGTCTCGGGGTCAGGATGCCCTTTCACTGTGACAATCAACTCAAAATTGTGACCGTGCCAGTTTTCATTGGCACATGGACCAAAGACTTCAACATTCTTTTCCGTGCTCCACGCCGGATTATACAGCTTGTGCGCTGCATTAAAATGCTCTTTCCGGCTGACGTAAATCATAGCTTTTAAATTCCCTGCAAAGATAAATTTCTAAATGGTATTTATCTTAATTATCTTTATGACATAATTCTGTCATTTTATGGACTACCTTCAATTCACCGAACTTCGAAATTCTGCACGCACGTATTTCGACAAAGTTGAGAAAGGGAAAAGCTACGTCATCGTACGCAAAGGCAAACCGATCGCGAAAGTGATCCCTTTTAAAGAACCTGTACAAGGATGGAAACGAAAAATTAAAAGAGTTACTTTAAAAAACGGTGTTGACTCGACAACAATCCTTCGACAACTCAGGGATGAGCAATGAATCTATTCCTCGACAGCTCGGCTCTGCTAAAAATCTATCTCAACGAAAAAGGTAGTGAAGAAGCTGAAAAATGGGTTGGCAAGGCAGATATGATTTTTGTATCCGCAATAACACACATCGAATGCGCGAGTGCCTTTCAGCGACTGTTTTACACAAAATACATTGATAAAAAACAATATCAAGACTTGAACCAGGAGATTAGTTTTGACTTTCCTTTTTTTAAAATTGTCGACCTTGGAGAAGAAGTTGAATTCGTTGCCCTAAAAATCCTGGAGCAATATCAGATGAGATCGCTTGATGCGATTCAACTTGCTTCGCTCCTCTTTGCAGGAGATGAAGTTCAATCCTTTCTGGTGTGCGACCAGAAACTAAAAAAATACGCCATAAAAGAAGGCATTCACGTTATTGATCCAACTATTTAAACCATGATTATAGTAACCGGCGCAGCGGGCTTCATCGGAAGTTGTCTAGTGAAACGACTGAACCAGGGCAATTTCAATGCCATCATCGCGGTGGACCAATTTGGCGAATCAGCCAAAGAAAAAAATTTAGTGGGCGTCAAAATCCAGGAGTTTGTTGACCGTGATCAGTTCATGCGGTGGCTTGACAAAAACAATGAGTTGGTTGAATTCATTTTCCACATTGGCGCTAAAACTGATACGTCTGAGTTTGATACCGTTCTGCTCAACCGCATGAACACGCAATACACCAAAGATATCTGGGCGCGCTGCATTCAATACCAGATTCCGCTGGTGTACGCGTCATCCGCCGCGACTTACGGGTTAGGTGAAATGGGGTATGACGATGACGAATCAAAAATCCATTTATTGAAACCGCTCAACCCGTATGGGCAATCAAAGCAGGATTTTGATCTGTGGGCACTTCAGCAAAAGGAGAAACCATTCTTCTGGGCTGGTTTGAAATTCTTTAACGTGTACGGACCGAACGAATATCATAAAGGACGGATGGCTTCGGTGATCTGGCATGCCTTCAACCAGATCAGTAAAACCGATACGATGAGACTTTTCCGTTCGCACAATCCCCAATTCAAAGATGGTGAGCAAATGCGCGACTTTGTTTATGTGAAAGACGTAATGGAAGTTTGCATTTTCTTAATGCACCACCGTAAAAATTCCGGAATTTATAACCTGGGTTCAGGCAAAGCGCGAACTTTTTTGGATTTAACAAAATCCGTTTTCAAAGCGATGGGCAAAAAAGAAAATATTGAATTCATTGATACACCTACAGACATCCGAGATAAGTATCAATACTTTACAGAAGCCAACATGGAAAAACTGAAAAAGATTGGTTACTCTAAATCGTTTTATTCACTGGAAGAAGGCACGGACGATTATGTGAAGAATTATTTGATGAAAGTTTTTAAAGCCTATTAATCGCTACTCCACCACCTTAAACTCAATCCTCCGGTTCACCTGCCGGTTCTCTTCCGTGTCGTTCAGCTTGATCGGTTTTTTTGAGCCATAGCCTATTTGCGTAAGCTGCGCAGCGGCAATTCCTTTTGAAAGAAAATAACTCACTACAGATTGGGCGCGCTTCAGCGAAAGTTGTTGATTATAATTTTCAATCCCCACGTTATCCGTGTGACCACTGATCTCTACTTTGATCCCTGGATTCTCTTTTAAGAATTTCACCACTTCATCTAATTCGGAATAAGACCTGGCATTGATATCGGATTGGTTAAAATCAAAGAAGATATTGTTTAGGACTGTGACTGCGTTTTTTTGGATGGGCTGCAAAGCAATATCCATGACCAACGGGTGGTCCTGATCTTTCGTTTCATAGTTAAAATGCAAAGTGTAAAAAAGATAACCCGGTTCACTCACGTGAAAGGCGTACTCCGATTGTCCCGGTACGACTACCAAATAACGACCGTTTACCGAATCGGAATTAGAAACTGAAATCCGTTCATTGGTTTTCAAATCAAATAGTTCTACTTCCGCCTGTAAAGGTCTTTTCGTTTGACCATCATTCACCACTCCGCTCACTACATTTCCCCGACTCCGAATTTGAAATTCCTTTGGAATATTAGTCTGATAGATCTTGCTTTTTGTTCTTCCCTCCTCGCGTGAATAAAAAGCATTCAGCCCATCACTCGTCACCACAAAAGAATATTGATCTTCGTAATCGTTGAGCGGAGCACCCATATTCAGGGGATTTTGCCATTGGTTATTTATTTTTTCCGAACTATAAATATCAAACCCGCCAAATCCAGGCAACCCGTTAGAAGCAAAATACAAATTCCGGTTATTGACATGAATAAAAGGAGCGATCTCATCGAATTTAGTATTTACCGGCTTGCCAAGATTAATAGCTTTTGCCCATGCACCTGCAGAATCTTTTTGGGAATACCAAATGTCATAGCCGCCCACTCCACCCTTGCGGTCACTGACAAAATAAAGTTCGTTTCCATCAGCGGAGAGCGAAGGCTGTGCTTCCCAACCTGAGCTATTCACCGTTGGGCCAAGACTTACCGGCTTCCTCCAAACTTCACCTTCCTTTTTGCTTTCGTACAAGTCGCATCCACGAGGCCCACAAATGGTAAAAATTAAATGACGTCCATCGGCAGAAATTGTACAGGCGCCTTCGCGGTATTCGGTATTGATATTGACAGAAATCGAAACAGGCTCTTGCCATTTTCCAAAAGTATTTTTCCGTGAAATAAAAATATCTTCATTGTCATTGTGAGCCCTTCCGTACCGCACGGTGAAAATCAACTCCTCCCCCGCTGCTGTGATGGCTGGAAAATACTGCATCGGGTACTTATTAACCGTATCATTGAGAACTTTAACCCGATAACCTAAATTTTCTCCTGTATGGACTAAACCATAATCTGCTTGCATTGACCACAGAGAAGCCTGCTCCATTTTTATTTTATCTGTTTTCTCAATCGCAAGAAATTTCTCCAGGTTGGATTTTGCCTTCTGATATTGGCCGCTTCTTAAATAATTATCCCCCAATGAAAATAAGTAAATCTTTTGCTTTAAAGGATAAGGCGACAAAACAAGGGCCTTTTCAAAACTGTCATTGGATGAACCTAAATCGCCCGCGCTGCGATACGTCATTCCCAGCCGGTAGTAAGCCTCCTCAAATTTATTCTCCTTTTCAATCGCTTGTTTTAAAAGACGAATGGCCTGATCATATTGTCCACGCACCCGGTAATTATCGGCCTCGATATAAAGGTCAATTGCTTTTTTATTTTTTGTGCTCAAAGCCTGGGAAAAGGCCGGGCTAAAAAATAAAAAAAGAATGACCGTCGGAATAATTCTCTTCATTGTCAAATCTACTGAACAATCTGCGAACATCAATTTTAGCTACCTCACCCCAACCCTCTCCGGAGGAGAGGGGCAGTGCGACATTTTAAGGAATATTCATGTACTTATGAATCTGTAAAGAGACTTTCCATATGGGATTGGTCTTCACGTAATCAATTATCAATGGAATCATCTCTTTCTCCTTCGACCACTCGGGTTGAAGAAACAAATGGCAATCCGAATTTACCTGAGACGCAAATTTCTCGGCCCACTCAAAATCAGATTTGTTATAAACCACCACTTTCAATTCATTGGCCAATGGCAATACAGAATCGTTCGGTGCTTTGAATTTTTTAGGCGAGAAGCAAACCCAATCCCATTCTCCGGTCAACGGATAAGCCCCCGATGTCTCAAGGTTTGTTTTTAGTCCGGCATCATGTAATTCTGTAGTGAGCAACTCAAGATCATGCATGGCCGGTTCTCCTCCGGTGACGACAACAATTTCAGTGCCCGAAGATTTTGCTTTTCTAACAATATCCTTTACTTCAATTTTCGGGTGTGCCCTGGCATCCCACGATTCTTTCACATCACACCACACGCAGCCTACATCACATCCGCCAAGGCGAATAAAGTAAGCAGCGTGTCCCTGGTAAAAGCCCTCTCCCTGAATAGTATAAAAAGCTTCCATCAAAGGAAGTGTCGTGGTATGCTGAAGTGTTGAAGTTTCCAGTTTCTTCATTCGTTAATTGTTATCCATTATTTGTTAATTGTAGACGCCTATTAACCATTAACTAATAACGATCAGGGATTTCGCAGTTCGGTCGCGCGCAGTGTATTCAGCAAAAGCGAAGCGATCGTCATCGGACCAACACCACCCGGCACAGGGGTAATAAAAGAGGTCTTCGGAGCCACATCTTTAAAATCCACGTCACCTTTTAACGTGTATCCATTTTTATATTGAGGGCCTTCCACGCGCGTCGTGCCCACATCGATGACCACCGCTCCTTCTTTCACCATGTCGGCCGTAATTAATCCTGGCTTACCCACCGCAGCGACCAAAATATCCGCATGAAGGGTGTACATCTTAATGTTTCGAGTATGCTTATGGCAAATGGTTACCGTTGCTTTTCCCTCCTCTACTAACATCATGCTCAGCGGTGCACCCACCAATCGACTTGCGCCAACCACCACACAATTTTTTCCTTCAGTGGCGATATTGTATCGTTTTAATAATTCCATCACGCCAAAAGGAGTAGCGGGTAATAGCAATGGGTTTTTTGAAACAATGCTTCCAAAATTTCGGTTGGTGAATCCATCAACATCTTTATCGGGGCGAATTTTTTCGGTAATGCGCTCAACGCTAATATTTACAGGTAACGGCAACTGCACAATGAAGCCATCTACATCCTCATCGCGGTTCACCTGGTCGATGTGTTTCATCAGCTTATCTTCGCTAATGGTATCGGCAAAACGCATCATGGTATAATGAAAACCGACCTCTTTGCAAGCCTTCACCTTGAGATCCACATACGTTTGACTCGCACCATCGTCGCCCACAAGGATAATGGCAAGGTGTGGCACCTTTTTTCCGCCCGTTTTGCGCTCAATCACCTTTTGAGTGATCTCCGCTTTGATGTCGGTAGAGACTTTGCGGCCATCGATGAGGGTGTAGGGTGTTGTAAGTGTTTCAGCCATTGTCGCTAAGCCTTAATTTGTCCTTTCTATTCTTTTCAATTTAACCCAAAGATCAATAAACTCTCCAGCCAATTTCCTGTGTAAATCTTTAATGACAATTAGTTCACTTTTCTTTTCGTCAAGTTTCCTTTGAATCAATTTATATTCTTTGGGTGATTTCAATTGAGTTGTTATTCAATTTTCAACACCGCCATAAAAGCTTCCTGCGGGATTTCCACATTTCCCACCTGCCGCATCCGTTTCTTCCCTTTCTTTTGTTTTTCCAGCAATTTTCGCTTACGCGAAATATCGCCGCCATAACACTTCGCCAATACATTTTTGCGGATGGCGCTCAACGTTTCGCGCGCCACAATTTTTTGCCCGATGGCCGCCTGAATAGCCACTTCAAACATGTGGCGAGGGATCAATTCCTTTAGTTTCTCACATAATTTTCTTCCCCACTCTTGCGCCTTGTTGCGATGAACAATTGCTGACAACGCATCAATTTTTTCACCGTTCAATTGTACATCCAGCTTCACCATGTCGCTTTCGCGCATATCCATGAGGTGGTAGTCCAGGGAAGCATACCCCTTGGAAATTGTCTTTAGTTTATCAAAGAAATCAAACACAATTTCCGCCAGAGGCATTTCAAACGTCAGCTCAACACGATCGGAAGTCAGGTAGATTTGATTTTTGATTTGTCCGCGTCGATCCATGCATAAGCCAATGATCGCACCAATGAAGTCCGACTTCGTGATAATTTGTGCCCGAATAAAAGGTTCTTCTATAAAATCGATCGTGGTAGGATCAGGCATTTCGGAGGGCGCGTTGATGAATACCGACTTCCCATTGGTGAGTGTGGCCTTGAATTGAACCGAAGGCACCGTCGTGATCACGGTCATATTAAACTCACGCTCCAACCGCTCCTGGATGATTTCCATGTGCAGCATGCCTAAAAACCCGCACCGAAATCCAAAGCCAAGGGCAGCCGATGTTTCCGGCTCCCAGACTAATGACGCATCATTCAGCTGAAGTTTCTCCATGGAAGCGCGCAGTTCTTCAAATTCTGTTGTTTCCACAGGATAAATGCCGGCAAACACCATCGGCTTTACGTCTTCAAATCCTTTAATCGCTTCGCCGGGATTGCTAACTAATGTAATCGTATCCCCAACCTTCACTTCCTTGGCTACCTTTATTCCCGAAATCAAATAGCCCACATTGCCGGCACTGATCTCATTCTGCGGAAACTTGTCCAGTTTCAAAATGCCAATTTCATCGGCACCGTATTGCTTATCGGCATTTACAAATTTGACCTGATCATTTTTTCGCATCGTGCCGTTGAATACGCGATAATAAACTTCAATTCCCCGAAAGGAATTAAAGACCGAATCGAAAATCATGGCCTGTAGGGGAGCTTTCGGGTCACCCTTTGGCGCAGAAATACGTTGAACGGCCGCTTTCAAAATCTCTTCAATGCCAATGCCTTCTTTAGCGCTGGCGCGGATCACGCTATCGCGGGAACAACCAATCAGGTCAACAATTTGATCCGTCACTTCCTCAGGCATCGCGGACGGTAAGTCAATTTTATTGAGGACGGGTATGATTTCAAGATTGTGTTCGAGTGCCAAATACAAATTGGAAATTGTTTGAGCCTGAATCCCCTGTGCGGCGTCAACAATCAAAAGGGCGCCTTCACAAGCGGCAATAGAACGGGAAACCTCGTAGGAGAAATCCACATGGCCCGGTGTATCGATCAGGTTCAGGATATATTCCTTGCCATCTAGCTTATAATTCATTTGGATGGCGTGCGATTTGATGGTGATGCCCTTTTCGCGCTCCAGGTCCATATTATCAAGCACTTGAGCGTGCATCTGGCGGTCGGTAAGTGTTCCGGTAAACTCTAAAAGTCTATCCGCCAGGGTACTTTTTCCATGGTCGATGTGTGCGATAATGCAAAAGTTGCGGATATTCTCCATGCCTGCCATTCAGTCGATAAATTTAAGCGGCAAAGGTAGCCAGAAAGAAACGCTTGTGGAAATCAAAAATTAGTGCAGTTGGGCTCAAACGCGATACTAACAGTTGTTCAAGGACTGAAGCAGGAGGGAAAAAAAAAATTATTAATACCGCAATGGTAATTGTTGGAATTCTTATCGGGAGAAAAAAGCGTCCCCTAAACACTGATGATTTAGATAAACAACCATTTCATTTTATAATTTCAATATAGATTACATTTCTCACAGGCTTAAAAGCAGATGTGACCCCTTCCACTAGGATACGGTACCGTGAAGGTGAGTCTGCAGTATAAAACGATAAATTTGCCTTGCCCGTTTTATCGTCAAGTGTAACACGTGGTTGCCAAAAAATAGTAGAGCGATAGTCTGGATTGGATTGGTTTTGTCCTATACCGTAATCAGGGGATATGAAACTTGCCTCCGGAGAATACCCACTGACTTTGAATATCTGAAATGAATCCAGATCTATCTCCTCTGGTAACTTTTTGCCATTGGCATAGGGTTCTTTTTTTGTGTGGACCACAATAACGCCACTACCACCTGAAGCACCATAGAAAGCCGATCCACCATATTTGTAAACTTCAATCCGATCAATAGAAGTAGGGTCTAAACCCGAAAGCGCAGCTCCGGCAGTGGCCCCTCCCGTTCCCATTCCCTTATTAATAACACCACCTCCCACAAAACCGCTAGCCCTAACACCATCAATAATAACCAAGGGATCAGAGGTAACAAAGCTCGAAAAGCCTAGTCGTACCTCAGATCCAAAAATACGGAAGCCCGGCACCAGGTTTTGCAATGCTATCAATACTGAGTTATACGTTGAAATTGTTTCGCCAGCTACGAAATAATCTGCCCCATCTTTAGCCTCTTGTTTATACTTGCTGGCCTCTACCACTACTTCTTTTAATAAAATAGGGTTGCCTGACAATTCTCGTGCAAGTTCTGGCCGTTGGCTGGCAGTAACCGATTTTCTTTTGACAGGTAATTCCACTTTCAAATTTGAGCCAGGAGGTTTTTCATGGGGTAGCAAAGAGAATTCACCGATTTTCTTTTTGCTTCCTGCCACTTTAAAGCCTACGCTTGCTGAGTCATAAATTTGAAACCCAGTAACCCAAAATTTACCTGATTCATCGGTATCAGTCGATGTAAAGTCTGCCAGCTTTTTTTTATTGGTTTGTATGACCATCACCTTCTCTTTTTCCTTCCTGGTGTTTTTATAACTTCCTCTATAACTAATCCCGGATTCAACGGGTCGGATTAATGAGTCCACCCATACGGATTGTTTGACGTCCACGAAGGGATATTCCTCGAGGATATTTTTTTCAGCTGGTAAAGTCGCCACTTGGTTCATGTCCGTTATAGATATTGAAAGGTTGCCTCCCGTTGGGATCCCGTTAAAGTCTGTCAGAGAAACTTCCAGCGTTACTTCTTCTCGCTTTTTATAGGTAGATTTTGGCGTGCTCAACAAAAGTCTGGAATATACCGGGCCACCGGTAGTGTCATCTGGATTTAATTCGGGTTGCTCAAACAAGCTGTATACCTGGATCGGTTTTACAAAGATGTTGTCAGCTTCGAAATTCAACATCCAATTGGTATAGGCCCTAAGAAAATAGTTATCAGGGTGCAATGAGGCGGGTACGACTAAGGCGCCAATGGCAGTGCCATTTTCTATTCGTACTACAGCTGACCGCTCAACACCGCCCTTTGTATTTACCAATTCTACATAGAGCACTCGGCTCAGCGAATCTTTAATTTGCGGGGTTCGATAATTCATATAGGCCTTAAACCACAACTTTTCTCCCGGGTAATAATAGGGTTTGTCCGTTTGCAAATAAGTTTTCTCCTCCAGAAAAGCAATGTTTCTTTGGCCAGGTGAATTCACAACCGGTTTTATTTCCTGCAAATTTTGAATAGTGCCAGAAAGTTGATTGGCTACCTCTGTATCATCCGTGGAATTGTCTTTCAATGGAGTATTCATCCAATAGTTGGAAGAATTAAAATTCACCGAATCAATTTCGTTTTCCAGAAGGGGCATTTCCTGGGCGATGAACGGGCCAATGGCTGGTTCCTTATTTTGATCCAATTTTTGAAGGAAGAGTTCACGGAATTGGTTTACTGATTTATACTTTTCTTCGTTTATTAAATTACCATCGTTATCCTTAATGTTTTTAAAATTAAATTGAATTCTAGGAACCAATACCGAAGCTTTTTCAGAAAGATTAAAACCTTGCCTGTCAAATATCACCTGAACTTCTTTATCACTTGATTCTGATAAGGCGATATGGTCAATTTTAAACGTTTTATTGTCCAGCTTAAAATCGTAATTCTTAGGGTTCAACGCTGACGTTTTTTCAGGTAAATGATTAAACGTTACGATAAATGAATTTACGGTCCGGTCCATCGCAACATCGACGACCTTAAAACCGTCTCTTTTTGATTTAAAAAAATTATTGAACGATATGTAGTTTAAATACATCAGCGAATCCTTCCGTGCATACTCCACCTGGATATTATATAAAAGCTTTTCTTGTCCGGATTCTTTCAAATAGGTGGAATAAATAAATTTATGAATGGCGTAGTTCCCGTGTTCAATAAAGATTTCTCCTTTTGCGAAATGATCAGCGCCTGTAACAAAATAAAAGGAACGAAAGGAAATATGGTAAAGCGGGACATCATCCAGAAAAACAGTTTCCAGCAGATTGAAGGAGTGATTCTTAACAAAATCCTGGCTAAATTCATTGACAAATGAATATGAGTTCGTCCTGTAATTCCGAATTGCATCGTGAATTCTCAACAAGGACAGCTCGTTGCCTCCAAAAGAAAAGACGGTGGCTGTTGGAATGAATTTATTGCCTCTTAAGCTATTATTGTCATAGGCCAGGGCAGTTATCGAGTCTCTTCTGAAATCTTTATTCCGTCGATACTTATAAAGTTTTAGTTGTGTCGAAGAGAAGTCATTTTCATTAAACCCATCATCAAAAACCCCGATAATCGCTTCATTTAAATTCACATACTCCTTTTCTTCCTTTTGGTAGTCCCGATAATAAGCAACATATGAAAACGGGTTGGTAGGGCAATTTTTGGGTATATTTTGAATCGCGAGTTCGATAATTTTGTTGGCGGTAAGTTTTCGTTTGTGGGCGCTCACCACAAACTCTTGCAATTGAACGGAGGCGGCTTTTAGCCTTATTACATTTACCCGATTATCGTATAGCTGATTCTTCTTGATCACCTTATTGGAATACCCGATGCAGGTAATTTCTATTGAATCCATCACTGAATGATACCGGGTGGGAATTTGAAAGTCACCATTTCCATTACTAATAACCCCTCCAACTACCTGCTTGCCTTGCATCACTCTAATCGTTGCAAAGGGTATGGCCTTGTTTGTATTGTCATCAATAAGTTTAGCCTGAAGGCCATTGAAGTTCTGGGCACATACCAACACCGTAGGCCAAAAAATCAATACTGCTATAAAGAAATTTACAAATTTCATTACGCTGAAAACTGAAAGACACGTTGTTATTAAAGTATTTTTTATTGCTTTACATTAAATATAGGTTGAAAATCATTTGGAAGGTGACTGGCCACCCTATTTTCAAACATCGCTCCGGAAACAACCAAATCAGCTGAGTTTAGAACGACACCATTCGAGTCGACAACTAAAAATCCGTTTTTCGGATTGAGCAAGGAAACTTCCAAATCATACGTAGTATAGCCTCCTTCAGAAATATATCTTCGCTTGTAATGTACTTCCGTCTTTAAAAGTTCTATTTTGTAATGACCCTCTGCAAGAGTGCTTACTTTGATCTTGTTAGGATCTAGGGCCATAGAGTTTGTGGTAGAAGCGCTCTTGGGATTAAAGACATCTTTTTTTGTTTCATTTTCAAAAAACAGATCGAACCCTTCTTCTTTCAAGCGATGGTCAACAATTGCCTTAAACAGATGCCGATAGGATCCAACATAGGTTTCCATTCTTCTATTGTTCCACTGTTTAATAATGGTCGTGTCGTTAGTTTTTAACGCCTCAAAGCGTTGGTCTCCAAAAATGGAATAGGCAACGGTTGAGTAGGCACCTCCTTGCGCGCTGAAGTCTTTTAGGTAGTAAAATAATCGATAACCTAAATATAAATTCTCGATTTCTAGCGGCTGAGGTGCTTTCGCGCTGAATATCTTTCTGCCTGATATATTTTCATAGTTAAAATCCAATATCCAAGGATTCACAATCCTGCAGCCTTTGGCTTCTTTGCCGGTTCCAAGGAAAATGCGATTAAATTTTTGAAGGTTTCTCTCCCATTCCTTATCTTTTTTTACAACCACTATTACTTCATCAAGTTTCCTGGCTTCGCCGGTTAGTTTAATTTCAGCATATAGTATTTTTCCTTCTTTTATTTCAATGGTATTTCGAAACGAGACATACCCAATGAATGACCCAACGATTTCATAAGTACCGACCGGTACATTATTAATCTGGAAATGACCACTTGAATCGGCTACTACGCCAATTGTGGTTTTGTTCAAAAACACATTCGCGAAAGCGAGTGACTTATTTGACTTTGCGTCCTGAATACTTCCTTTGATCTGGTCAGTCTGGGATGATGAATTGGGTGGATTGAAGAAAGACAAAAGAATCAGAGGAAATGCAGCTGGTTTTAGCATAAAGTAATTTTTACTTTGATCCTGTCTAACCGGTATTAATATAAGTTGATTTGTCCGTTTAAAGAAATACCTTTTGTAGTTTTCCTCCGAGCCTTTCTGAAATCCGCAATCTTTCAAAGAACGCAATCCGAAAGCCAGTCACAACATCGTACTACTTCAACAGCCTTTGAATATCCTCATCCGGTTCGAGGTTGTCCATTTGAGCTAGAATTTGCGGATACCTGTTGTTGACATAATTAGAAGGTGGGCGCACCCTGATTTTCTTTGGGCTAGGAAGACAGGCGGCAATCATGGAAGCCTCTGTGCGTGAAAGTTTTTTGGCCGGTTTATTAAAATAATTTCTCGAAGCGGCTTCGATACCGAAGATTCCCGGCCCCATCTCAATCACATTCAGGTACATTTCCAGAATACGTTCCTTTCCCCAAACCAATTCAATCATAAAGGTGAAGTAAGCCTCCAACCCCTTCCGCAGCCAACTACGTCCCTGCCAAAGAAAAACATTTTTAGCTACCTGTTGGCTGATGGTGGAGGCGCCACGTACTTGTTTCCTCTTTTTACTCTTTTCCAGTAATGCTTCCTTGATACTGGTAAGATCAAATCCATTATGATCGGGAAACAATTGATCTTCAGACGCCATGACCGCTAACCGGATATTTGGTGACATCTGATTAAAGCGGACATAATCCCTTTTCAATCCGTAGCCCCGAGTCCAGTTTGAAATTTGAGTAATGGTTACCGGTGGGTTAACCCATTTTAATAAAATCAGATAACCAAACTGGGCGGCCAAAAGAATCAAAAAAAATTTCCTGATTTTCCTTAACCAATTCTTGAAGGGTGTTGACGCCATGAAAGGAGAAATTCTATTTTTTTCCCATCACATAATATAGAATAGGTCCAAGCAATGGAAGAAAAACAACTGCGATTATCCAAAGTATTTTCTTCTCCTTGTCTTTGCTGCTTCGCAGGATATCCATAATCACAATGATGTCGAGGGCTAAAACCAATAAGGAGATCAGTCTGCTCATAAAAAATCAATTCGCATCCAGGATTTTAAATAGTTCATCAAGGTTCGGAGTAACGATGATTTCTGTCCGGCGGTTCTTTTGTTTGTTGGGCGCACTGTCGTTGGGAGAAATCGGTGAATACTCACCCTTTCCTGCAGCTGTGATTTGATTGGGAGACATCCCTCCTTTAATTAATATTTTGGAAATCGACGTGGCCCGCAGTACGCTGAGATCCCAGTTGTCCTCCATGTATTTTGACTTTTGGGAAATCGGCACATCATCCGTGTGGCCTTCGATCATCACGTGGATGTCCTGTTGGTCTTTAATCGCCTTGGCAAGTTGTTGCAATGCCCCCACTCCCTTTTTATCCACCACAATGCTTCCTGATCCAAAAAGTAATTGCTCCGCTAACGACACATACACTTTTCCGTTTTTCACTTTTACAGTCAAATCATTTTCTTTGAAATTCAGTAAGGCATTGCTGATTTTACTTTTTAAATCCTGAACCGCCTTGTCTTTTTTGGCCAATACAGCTTCCAACTCCCTCACTTTCCGTTCGCGTTCTTTCAGGCTGTTGCTCAGTGAGTCATTGGCTTTTCTGGTTTTTTCCAGGTTGTCCTGAATGGTCAACAATTGATCGCGCTGCTGGGAGAGATCCTGATTCAGTTTTCCGCTTTTGTTGAGCGAGGTTTTATAATTAGCATTTAGCTTCTCGAACTCGGTATTGAGGTCGGCTAATTTTTTTGCGCCCGTTTGCAAATTCTGGTTAAGGTCAACGGAGTCTTGCCTTAATTTTTTTACCGATTCATTGAGTTGAGCCAGGGAAGCATTGGCTTGATCCAGCCTTTTTGATTTATCGGCCAATTCCCCTTCGGCCTTTATCTTTTGTGCCAGTATGTCGTCAAATTTTTTCTTACTAACAATACAAGATGAAAAAATCTGGATGAGTAAGAATAAAAAAATTAGTTGCTTCATCGTTTAAAAAATTATAAAACAAATATCTAAAATTAAATACTACTTTACATGATCAATTAAACACTGCTGTTTATGGAAGGCATGCTCAAACCCGGATCATTCAAAGACAAAACCATTATTATTACCGGTGGTGGTACAGGCCTTGGTCGCTCCATGGGAAAGTATTTACTCGAATTAGGAGCCAACCTGGTTATCACCAGTCGCAAAAAAGATGTACTCGATAAAACGGCAGCTGAAATGGAGCAACAAACAGGCGGCAAAGTGCTGGCCGTGGCTTGCGATGTGCGCAAGTATGAAGAAATCGAAAACGTCATCAAGGAAACAGAAAACCGATTTGGTAGAGTCGATGCCGTGCTCAATAATGCGGCCGGCAATTTTATAAGTCCGACAGAGCGATTATCCCATCGCGCTTTTGATATTGTTGTGGACATCGTGCTAAAAGGAACTTACAACACTACGCTTGCAGCCGGAAAAAACTGGATCGCTAAAAAGCAACCCGGCATATTTTTGAACATTGTAACGACGTATGCGTGGACCGGATCTGGTTATGTAGTGCCTTCTGCTTGCGCCAAGGCAGGTGTGCTTTCCCTGACGCGGTCATTGGCTGTGGAGTGGGCGAAGTTTAATATTCGCAGCAACGCCATCGCACCAGGACCCTTTCCTACAGAAGGTGCCTGGAGTCGGTTGTTGCCCGGAGACCTGGTGAAGAAATTTGACCCCGCCCAGCGAATTCCACTGAAGCGCGTTGGAGATCATCAAGAGCTAGCTAACCTCGCCGCATATTTGCTCTCGGAATATTCAGGCTACATTAATGGTGAAGTAATTACTATTGATGGTGGTGAATGGCTAAGGAACGGAGGTGAATTCAGCCACCTGGAAATGATCCCCGTTGAAATGTGGGACATGCTGGAGAAGATGAGGGGGAAATAATTATTTCCCTTGATCAAGAATTTTATTTTTGCTTTTCTTACGGCACTGCTCTTCTTTTCAGACTTGGCAGCCCAATCCAATTGCAAATTGCGCAAAGATCAGGGCGGCATCAAAGTTTACACCTGCCACACTGATACTTCGCATTTTAAATCCATCGTTGCAGAGTTTACCATAAATGCAACGCTGGATGAGCTAACGCAATTTGTTTTAAATATTGAAAACTACACCCGTTGGCAATACAATACGGTCACTGCTAAAACAGTGCGGAAAATCTCGGCTACCGAGCTCATCTATCGCACGGAGATTAAAGCTCCATGGCCAGTAACGGATCGTGACATGGTAGTTCATCTTCGAATAACGAACGACGAGAAAAGCTTGATTATCAAAACCGAAAGCGAAGCTGGAATAATTCCTTTAAAAAAGGAATTTATACGTGTGCCTTCATCGCATGCAATGTGGATCGTAAACCAGAAGAGTGAAAGGCAACTACAGGTAAAATACACCATGCAGATTGACCCTGGAGGATCCGTGCCGGTGTGGCTGGTGAATTGGGTTTGCGCCCAAGCGCCTTATCAATCTTTTAAAAATTTGAAGGAACAGATGGGAAAAGAATAAATAATTTTTGCCTCTTTATGCAATCACCCGCATTTCAATTAGCAACATGAGGATGTGGATGATTTTAATGTGTACTTCCTGGATGCGATCGGCATAGCCATGATGTGCAACGCGCAACTCAACATCCGCCAAAGGAGCAAGTTTGCCCCCATCTTTGCCGGAAAGAATAATCACCTTCATTCCCTTTTCTTTAGCCGCCTCTGCGGCACGGATGATGTTCATCGAGTTGCCACTCGTACTGAGCCCAAGTAATACATCTCCTTGGTTGCCCAGTGCTTCAATGTAGCGGGAGAAAATAAATTCGTAACCAAAGTCGTTGCTGACACAAGAAATGTGGCTGGGATCTGAGATGCACAAGGCTGGAATCGCCCTGCGGTTTTCCCGGTAGCGACCGGTTAGCTCTTCGGCAAAATGCATGGCATCGCAATGTGAACCTCCATTTCCGCAGGAGATGACTTTGCCACCGCTCTTAATCGAGTCTGCAATTACTTTAGAGGCCTCCTCAATCAACACAAGGTTATGCTCGTTGCTCATGAACTTATCGAGCACCTGGGCGGCTTGTTTAAACTCTGAGGCGATGGTTTCGCGGAAATCCATTGCTCTATTTATTGTTTTTCAAGTCGTTTTTGGCGAATAGAAAATCAATCGCAAATAAAACTAAGCCCAAAAAAGCACCATACTTAAATAGGTACACTTTGCTCAGCAGGGTGAAAACGTAACCATCCTTATACTCAACGATTAGTGTAAATACAAAAACCAATAAATGATAGGCACCAAAAACTGATAAAAAGATGATCCTGCGTGTGTCCATGAAATTCAAGTTAAGTTCGCAAACATAGGGTTTTTGAAATTATACAAAAATGCAATTGAAGCCAAAATCTTGCATCACTTTCGCTATAATTATACGGTTTTCTGAATATCCACCAATTTTTTATACAACCCATTTCTGCGGTTCAGGTCTTCATGGGTACCCCGCTCAACAATTTGACCTTGCTGGATTACTATTATCTCGTCGGCATGTTGAATGGTACTGAGCCGATGAGCAATTACCAGCGATGTGCGGTTTTTCATCAAATTAAAGAGGGCTTCTTGCACCAGCTTCTCAGACTCCGAATCCAACGCTGAAGTAGCCTCATCCAGAATTAATATCGGAGGGTTCTTTAAGACCGCTCTTGCAATGCTTAGCCGTTGTCTCTGGCCTCCTGAAAGTTTCGAGCCGCGTTCACCGATGAAAGTCTGGTATCCATTTTCTGTTAGCATAATAAAATCGTGTGCATTGGCAATCCTTGCAGCTTGGATAACAGCCTCCTGGCTCATTTGCGGGTTTCCAAAAGCAATGTTATTGAAAATCGTATCATTGAATAAAATGGATTCCTGGGTGACTACCCCCATTTGTTTGCGTAAGGATTCGATTTCATAATCCGTCAACGATACTCCATCGATGAGCACTTCACCATCGGTGGGATCATAAAAGCGAGGAACCAAATCGGCCAACGTTGATTTTCCCCCACCGGATGGACCCACTAAGGCAATTGTTTTTCCTTTGGCTACTGTAAGGTTGATGTTCTTTAAAACTAATTCGGACTCATAGGCGAACGAGACATTTTTGAATTCGATATTTCTTTCAAAATCCTTTAACACTACAGCATCAGGTTTGCTTTGAATAGCCGGTTGACTGTCGATCATATCAAAAATCCGTTTAGCCGAAGCTGTTCCTTTTTGTAGGGCGGTAATTCCATTTGAAAAGTTCTTGGCTGGTTGTATAATCTGCGCAAAAACGGCAAGGAAACCCAGGAAAACCTCCGGTTTAAGGGATGATCCGTCATTGATCACCAAATTGCCTCCAAAGAAAATAATCCCTGCAATAATCAGGACGCCAAGAATTTCTGATACCGGGGACGCCAACTCATTTTTGTAAGACATCGACTTATTAACTTTCCGATAGTAAGCACTCTCTTTTTCAATTTTGTCGATAACGAAATTTCGAGCGTTAAATGCTTTCACCACGCGCATCCCACTGAACGTTTCGTCTAAAATATTCACAATGCGACCGAGCGACTCTTGACTTTCTTTAGCTTGTCGTTTTAATCGCTTGATAATCTCTGCTAATACCCCCCCCGTCAACGGAAGTACTAAAAGAGTAAATAATGTCAATTGAGGTGATATCGTGAACAGCACAAAAAAATAAACTACGATCGTGATGGGCTCCTTCAAGACTGCTTTCAAGCTGTTCATCACTGCATTTTCCACTTCCATGACATCGTTGGTGAACCTGGAAATCAAATCACCCTTACGCTCATTGTTAAAATAACCGATGTGAAGCAACGTCACATTTTTAAAAATATCCATACGGATATTTTTTACCAAATCTACCCGGATCTTTGTGGCTATCACACGCTCCAGGTACCGGAACAGATTCGCAAACACTACACATACCACAATCAACCCGCATACGAAAAGTAACGAGTTCAAGATACCGTAATCGAGAATTATCGAATTGTAATAGTGATAGAATGTCTGAACAATAAAATCAGTTGAAAAACTGAGGGTGGGCAATGGCGGAACTCTCAAGACTCCTTTGCCCTGTTTAAATAAGGAGCTGAGCATTGGGATAACCAGCACAATATTAAATGCCCCGAAAATAATTCCAAGAATGGAGTAAAAGAAAAAGAAGGCAAGCCTGCGGCCGATGGAATTGGCATAAGAAAGGATACGGAGAAAAATCTTCATCGTCAGAAATCGTAAGTACGCTGTGGGATATTCCACCGTAAAGAAACGGAGGTCACCAAAGAGTTATTGTTATACAAGGCCACCGGGCTGTTGCTACGCCGAATGATTTGCTTAATGTCGATGAACAAATTATGACGAAGCATATAGGAGGCAGTCAGATCTAAAAAGGCGATGGTGTTTTTCACCCCTTGCCCGATTTTATTCCCGTAGTCCATCTGGTGGGTTGAATTATTTTTAAGAATATCACTTCCCCAATTAACTTTGGCCGTGTCGCGACCGATCTTGGTATAAAAACTTTTGACAATCAGGTTAAGTTTGGGCAACGGTTGATAACGCAAAATTGCAACACCTTCCATAAAATTTGCGCCGAGCGGATGCGCCAGCGGCTGATTATAGTTGCTGTAATTGCTGTATTGCGAATCATGAGAATAGGTATAAGGCCTCACAGCATTCGCTTCGAGTTGTACATCCAGGTTAGGGACGTTAAAAGCGTCAATATATTTTAACCCACCTTGTAAGGCAAACTTGTTGGCCCACCAACCTTTGCCCGACTTGAGCTGTTGTAAGACAAATTCATCAATCACAACCTGGCCGTAAAAGGAAATATTTCTGTGCGCATTCCATTTAAAATCACTCCCTAGCAAAACGTTATCCGGGCTACCTCCTTGCTGCTCAACAGCACGATAAAAAATAATCGGGTTTAAATAATTCAGCTGAAACGTGTTTTTGTTGATGGTGTCGTTCGGAGCAAAGACCACCGACTCAAAAACACCCAGGTTAAATTTCTTTCCGATATTTATACTGGCATGGTGAAACGCCATGAATTTCACGGGATAATTTTTATTCGCTGTTGAGCCATTGATCGTACCAATGGCATTCGCTGTTAGGCGATTGAGTTGAAACAAATAATTGATTTTCCAGATTTTGGTATTGGTACGAAGGAATAGGTTAGGTGGCGAGTAATCGGAAAAAATAAGAGACCGAAAACCATTGCCAATAAAGGTTCGGTCGCTTCCAAACTGCAAGTAAATGTGTTTGCTAATATTAAAGTCGATATAACCGCGTGCCTGAAAAAAATCCACGCCATGGGTTTTGAATGTTTTCCAGAATTCTTCGTGCGGCACTACAAACACATTGTTAAGCGTTAGTGCGCTGTAAACGTAGGCAGGAAGGATCATCTGATTATCGGTAAAGAAGGTGTAAAAGCCGATCTTCTTATCAATCATGCCCCGCATTTCAACGCCTCTCGAATTGATGTAAATTGACTCTCCCAGCCGGTTGTCCTTGCCCAGGCCTAAGTACAGAACCGGATTAACATGAAAATCAAAGTCGGGTTCATCCACATACCCAAAATCTGATTTCTTTTTATAAATACCTTTCCACACCGGCTTAACACTGTTGTTGGTTTCGGCATGGCTCCACTCCCAATTGTCGTTTCTTAAGTATTGAAAATCGAATTGGTCTGCTTTAGAGGTAAATACATGATCTCTCTTTTCTAATGAGTCGATGAAGGCAACAATGGCCTTCCGTTGGAAAGGCCTCACTGAGGTAAAAACCTCCGGGGCAATTCGGCCAGCCTTGATTTCGTAGCGCGTTACCCAATGGTAATAGTCTTCGTTGAGCGTTGCATTTGTACTTTGGGCAAAGCCGGCCAAGGGCAAGAACGAAAATAGAAATTCTATTTTTTTCATTTGGATAATGAACCAAGGTATTGCTCGGCCGTTGAAGCAACTAATGGAAAAGCCTTAATCAATTGTTTGTCGTAGGTAATTAGTTTAACATTTAGATGATGGGCCACGGCAACATATTCACAATCATAAGCACTGCAATTGGATTCGGCAACCAGGAGCAAAACCGAAGAGGTATTGACCACGTATTCCTTTTTCTTCATCATCTTTTCGGCTTCCAGCCAAATATCCAACGCATCGAGCAGGGCCAGTTTTTTAAGTCGTATTTGACTAGCTAAAATATTCCTGAATTCACTTCGCCACAGGGCGGGTGCAACCCAATCGTTGTCTTTGATAAACAATTTTTGGATTGCATTGCTATGGGGTGAAATAAACCAGTGGTAAGCGATGGTGTTTACGTCAACGGCAATCATGCCTGCCCCTCGTTTTTTATGGCGACGAGCTCCTCATCCGGAAATGCAATTTTAATCCTGGTTCTGATCTTTTCTGCGTCCGCTAAAAATTCGGCAACATTAAAGTCCGCCTCATTTAATTCATGAGCCAAGACATTGACAATCTCGCCATTGATACTGCGATGATTACTCTTTGCCCTCGCTTTTAGCTTTTTGTAAATGGTATCAGGAAGGTTTTTAACGGTTACGGATGCCATAGTTATTCCATTTTGGTTGCAAAATACCATCATTTTAATTGTCTTCAAAAAATTTGCATTTCGCCTATTGCTTAAACCTTGTAAATCGCTACTTTTGCAGTCCTTATATAGAAAATTTTATGAAAAAGAGCCTTCATCCCAACTATCAAGAAGTCGTTTTTTGGGACACTTCCAGTGATTTTAAGTTTTTGAGCCGTTCAACCAACGTTCCCAAAGAAAAAATAAAATTTACGGATGGTAAAGAATATCCGGTCATTAAAGTCGAGGTAAGTTCCGCTTCACACCCCTTCTTCACAGGAAAGAAAATGCTGGTGGATACGGCCGGTCGCGTAGAGAAATTCCAAAAGAAATACGGCAAAAAATAATATTGTTCTTAGCGTTTTTAAGTTGAAGGAATCCCGTCGCGGCGGGATTCTTTTTTTGCCTTACCTTGTCATGGCATTTTGATTTGCATGAACCTGATCCTTTTTGACGACCCGTCTATTCGAAAAAACCTTCTGCCACTCACCTTTACGAGGCCGATTGCTGAGATGCGTGTCGGTATTTTAACGATTACAGAGAAGTGGCAGAACTATTTTAACCATAGGCCCTCTTACTCAACACAGGATTACCTCGCACAAAAATTTCCAAAGAAGATAACCGGTGATAATCTATGGGTCAATGGAGCCGTTTGCCCCGATCAAGAATTAGTTGAAATGATCAAGGCCCTGAAGCCGGAGGAAGCGATTTACAAAAATTCAAAGATCATTGCGGTACTTACCAACGATCATGAACTCCCCGAAGTAATCACAGGAAAAGCGACCGAATATCAAAATGAAATTATTTTTATCGACAGGCCGTGGAAGATTTTTCAAAACAACGGAAACCAAATTAGGTCAGATTTTAAATTAGTTACCGCCAATCGAAAATCAGCGGTCATTAAAGATCCACATACCCGGGTTTACAACGAGGGAAACATATTCTTAGAAGAAGGAGTACTCGTGCATGCCGCAGTCCTCAATGCCGAAAACGGACCGATTTATCTTGGAAAGAATTCGCACGTGCAGGAAGGCGCCATTATTCGCGGGCCGTTTGCCCTCGGCGAAGAATCAATCATCAATATGGGGGGTAAGATGCGCGCGGATACTACGGTCGGGCCATTTTGTAAAATTGGTGGTGAAGTAAGTAATGCTGTGCTCTTTGGCCATAGCAACAAAGCACATGATGGATTTTTAGGGAACTCCGTTTTGGGCGAGTGGTGCAATTTGGGTGCAGACACGAACACCTCCAATTTGAAAAATAACTACGACAAGGTGAAGCTTTGGAGTTATTCGGAAAATAAATTGATCAATACAGGCATTCCCAATTGCGGCCTCATCATGGGCGACCATAGCAAAAGCGGCATCAACACGATGTTTAATACCGGAACGATGGTGGGAGTGAGTTCGAATATTTTCGGAGGCGGTTTTCCGCCGAAGCATATACCGTCCTTTCAATGGGGCGGTGCTTCGGGATTCTCAATTTATCATTTTGAAAAAGCAATGGAGACTGCAGTAAGGGTGATGGGGAGACGGAATCTTACGCTCTCAGGACAGGATCAGACGATTTTAAAAAACATTTTTGAGCTGAATCAATGACTTTCTCCTCTATTCCAGGCCTTGATGAAGTAAAATCACAGCTTACAGGTTCGGTGCAAGCTAACCACATTGCGCATGCTTTGTTGTTTGCAGGCAAACCGGGTGCCTTGAATCTACCGCTGGCGTTGGCCTTTGCCAATTATTTGCATTGTCAAAATAAAACGGGCAAAGATGCCTGTGGGCAATGTGGTGCGTGCAGCAAAAGCCTGAAGTACGTTCACCCTGACACTCATTTTGTTTTTCCCTTGAGCAATATCCGAGGCGACAAAGACGAAGACCGCTTCCGTTCTGAAATAATGAAAACCTGGAGAAACTTTTTGATCGAGCAACCTTTTGGCAATCTTGGCAACTGGATCGGTTTTTATGGCGGTGAAGACAAGCAAGCGTTAATTGCCCGCGAGCAAAGCCGTGAAATCATTCGTTCTTTGGCGCTCAAGCCTTTTGAAAGCGCGAATAAGGTAATGATCATCTGGCAACCCGAACTGATGCATCCCGCGGCGGCCAATGGGATTTTAAAAATCCTGGAAGAACCACCATCCCATACTTTTTTCCTTTTGGTTACCAATAGTGCAGAGCAATTGCTTCCCACGATCCTGTCCCGCACTCAAATTGTTCATGTGCCGCTGTTGGCTGATGAAGAAGTCGAAAATTATTTGGAGAAGAATTATTCTTTTGATGAAGTCAAGCGGCATGAACTTGTTCAGCTGGCAGAAGGCGATTTGAATTTTGCTATTCAAATGACAGGAACCGAAGAAGATCATCATCAAACTCGTTTTATTGACTGGATGCGCACCTGTTTCAAAAAAGATTATATTAGATTAATGACCATGGCCGATGAATTTCATGAATTGGATAAGCTCAGCCAAAGAAATCTAATGCACTACGGGCTTAGCATGATGCGTGAAACCTTGTTGGAAATCTCCGGAGCCAACAACATCAGTCGCACAAAAGGCGAGGAGCAAAAGTTTGTGCAAAACTTTAGCAAATATCTTTCCGTCCCTAAAATTGAAATTGCCAACCGTTTGATCAATGAAGCTTCCTACCATTTAGACCGAAATGGCAGCGCCAAAATGATTTTTATGGACTTATCGCTGCAGCTTTCGAAAACGGTAAACTCGTAATTCAGTATGACAAAACGCCTTATTTTCTCATTGGCTCTTTACCTTGTTTGTTTTCCAAGCCATGCCCAGAAAAAAGATGTCGTGGTAACCATCAATACAAAGTATGGCAATATCATAACTGTTTTGTATGATGACACGCCAAAACACAAAGCCAACTTCATCAAATTAGCAAAGGGGCATTATTACGATAGTTTGCTATTTCACCGGGTGATTGCGGGATTCATGATTCAGGGCGGAGATCCGAAATCTAAAAAAGCAAAAACCGGTGAGGCCTTAGGAAGTGGCGGCCCTGACTATACGATAGAAGCAGAAATAAACCCTGCGCATTTTCACAAAAAAGGCGCGCTGGCTGCCGCCCGCCTTGGAGACCAGCAAAACCCAACCAAAGCATCAAGCGGAAGTCAATTTTATATTGTTCAGGGAACAATCCTCACGGGTGATGCTGCTCATGAGTTAAGAATAGATCAATCCAAATTGAATACTGCCTTACAGCAATTCATTAACAAGCCGGAAAATCAGGCCTATCGTGATACGCTTTCCAAACTTTATGCTTCCGGCAACCGTGAAGCCTTCAAGAAAAAAATATTTAGTCTTGCTCCCCAAGTTGAAAAGGAGACCGGTGTTAAAATTTCAAAAGATGTTTCGACCGAGAAATTAAAAGCCTATACTACCATTGGAGGAACGCCGATGCTCGATGATGGCTACACCGTATTTGGCGAAGTCATTCAGGGGCTGGAGGTCATTGACAAAATTGCCATGGAGAAAAAAGACGCTGCCGACAGACCGCTTGATAATATCCTTATGTTTGTTTCCGTGAGGGAGATCTCCAAAAAAAAGATCACCAAACTTTACGGCTATCACTATCCTGAAATTAAAAAATGAGAATACTGGTTACAGGTTGCAACGGCTTGCTTGGCCAAAAGTTGGTGGAGTTGATCTTATCTGGCGATGATTATCTCATCGCCACTGCCAAATCCAAATCAGCAATCGATTTACCAAAAGGTGAATTTTATTTTCTTGACATCACCAAGTTCGAAGAAGTTGAAGAAGTAATGAGCCAAGCAAAGCCTGATGTCGTCATCCACACGGCTGCGATGACCCAGGTGGATCAATGTGAAAGTGAAAAGGAAAAATGCTGGCTCACCAACGTTACCGCTGTGGATTATTTAGTAAGAGCCTGTAAAAGACATAACGTGTACCTTGTTCATCTTTCTACCGATTTTATTTTTGATGGGTCTCATGGGCCGTTGGATGAATCCGAGAAACCAAGCCCCTTGAGCTATTATGGAGAAAGCAAGTTGGCCGCTGAACAGGTTATTCAAAAAAGTACGATCGATTCGACCATTGTGAGAACAGTCTTGGTTTACGGCGTAACCAAAGACATGAGCCGATCAAACATCGTTCTGTGGGTTAAGAAAAGCCTGGAAGAGGGGAAGAAAATAAATGTAGTGAACGATCAGTGGCGTACGCCTACCCTGGCAGAAGATTTGGCCATGGGCTGTTATTTGGCGGCACAACAAAAAATTCAAGGCGTTTTCAATGTTTCGGGAGAGGAGATGATGACACCGTATGATATTGCAGTGGCAACAGCCAATTTTTTCAACCTTGATAAAAGCTTAATTAACCAAACTGATTCCACAAAATTTGTTCAGCCCGCCAAGCGCCCTGCTAAAACGGGCTTCATCATCAAAAAAGCCAGGATGGAATTGGGATATCAGCCTCATACTTTCCCGCGAGGGCTTGCGCTCATTTCTCAGCAGATTAATAAATTATAGCGGCATCCATGGAAACATCAGGATTCTGAGCCGTCAGAAGCGGGAAGTAACTAACAGGTTGTAATTTCAATGCCGCGTGAACGCAAAACACGAACGGTTAGTCCTCCGCCTTCACTCTCCCATTATTAAAAACGGCAACTGCTTTTCCTTTCAGTTTTTTATTCAGCCAGGGTGAGTTCCTGGATTTGGAGAAATTGTTTTCCGCATTGAATTCCCATTCGCAGTTTGGGTCAAATAAAGTAAGGTTTGCTTTTTCATCCACATCAATTTTAGGAATTTCCATGTGAAGGAGGTGTCGCGGAGCCTCTGCCGTTTTAAGGATTAAATTTTCCAGTCTTACTTCTTCGCCTAAGGATGTCAATTGCGAAGCAAACGTCTGAAAGTTAATCATCCCAAAATCCGCCTGATCAAATTCCAAAAATTTACTTTCATCATCCACCGGCAAATGACCGCTGCACAGCATATCAATGGTGTCATCTGCTAACCCTTTCAACAATGCTTCAGCATCAGTTTTTTCGCGAAGCGGAGGATTGGTTTTATAGTTCGTATCAAAATTCTCTAACCGTTCATCAAGGAGCAGTGCTTGAAACCCGGTGATGTCGCAACTTACATTCAGTCCGTTTTTCTTTGCAGCCCGAATAAGGTTGACACTTTTGGCAGAGGATATTTTGGCAAAGTGCAATCGGCCTCCGGCATATTCCAATAGTTTCAAATTGCGGCTTACGGTAATTTCTTCGGCAATTCGCGGCATGCCTTTCAGCCCGAGTGAAGCGCTTTGCTGACCTTCATGCATTTGTCCAAAAAGATCCAACCAAACATCTTCGGGATGATCAATCAGTAGGCCGTTGAATTTTTGCAGGTATTGCAATGATTTCAGGAAAATATCCGTATGCCAGAGCGGCCTTAATCCATCGGTGAACGCCACGGCGCCGGCTTCATGAAGATCGATCATGTCGGTAAGTTCCTCTCCTTTGCAATTTCTAGTAACGGCTGCCATCGGGTGAATTTGTACCAGGCGATTACTGTTATTTTGAAGAATGTAACTCGCTTCGTTTTTTGTCTGAACGGTTGGGTGCGTATTTGGAAGTACAGCAACCTCTGTAAAACCCCCTGCCGCGGCTGCTTTTGTCATTGAATTAAGATCTTCACGTTGTTCAAGGCCAGGATCGCCCACAAAGGCACCTACATCAAACCAACCCACACTTAAAATCATGCCTTCGGCATCAATCGTTTTATCGGCTTGAAATTTCCGATCGCCAATCTCGACAATCCGACCGTTCGCAATAAGCACATTTTTTTTCTTGAGATGAAACGGAGAAGTCGTGTTGACAATGCGTGGAGCTTGAAGGAGAATTTTCATCATGGAAATTTTGTATAGGTTATATCAGGCATCATTTTAAAAACCGGATCAAAAGAACCTCCGCCAGTAAAAAAATCAAAGCCAGCACAATAGCATACTTCCATAATGGTTTTCCCAAATATCTTTCTTTTATTTCAATGCTGAAAGTTCCGGGCGAATTGGCCTTAAAAACTGAAATGTTGTTTCGTCCGCCAAGGGCTGCCTTGGCCTCATCGCCAGTCATCTGCCCCAGCAATGACTCGTTTTTGTCAGGATCAAAAGCAAGTAGTCCAATGGTATCGCTTTTATTAGTCACCTTATAAAATCCAGGTGATAACACATCCTTAGGCAACTCCAGCAAAAGCTGGCTGTTGACTTTACGCTGAGAAGGAATGATTTCCCTGTCGTCAACCAATTTCACCGGCTCCTCACGTAACAGGCTGTCGGAAGCCAGGGTAATGGACGAGGAAGTCAATGAATAGTAAAGCGTTTGCCCGGTTCTCTTTCCGGACGCTGCCATTCGATACATGACCGGAACAAAAAGAGCGTTATTAAAAAAATCGGTGAAATCCTTTTCCAACGGGCTGGCTAAAATATACGTTTTGCCGAATTGCGAAAGAAAAGGTTGGCTGTTTTTAAATTTTAAAATAGCCGAGCGATCCGCACCCCAGTCTATATTTCTGTTGGCATGTGGCATGGCAATCGTTGAATTCTTATCTTCGAACACGTTGGCAAAAAATGGGTTTTGAAAGTCGGGTTTGTCCAACTCAGCCAGCTCGCCTGGTGGGGATTTCGTAATCGGAATTGATAACAGTTTTTGATACGATCCGGCATCTGGTTGCAACCCGGGCACAAAAAGCATTACCCCAAAATTTTTTTTGTAAGAATTAATCGCCGTTGTTAAGGCCTCCTCAATGCGATCAATCCCGCTCACCACCACTAAATCGGCATTGGCCAGCAAACTGTAGTTCAGATTAGCGGTGCTGAAACTTCTGAAGGCAAAAACATCCTTATTGCCAAAAACCTTTTCAACATAGGTGGGCACGGCGCTGGATTTGATTTCAATAATATTGAGTTTAGTGGTATAATTGAGTGTGAAGAAGAATTCATTATCAAAGCTGATCGGGAAATCACTAAAAGTAATGACGGCTTTGTTGTAACCTTTTAATCCAGAGCCGATGTCAAACGGAACTTCAGTAATGCTATTGGGGGCAATGTTTACGGAGGCGGCGGCGGCTTGTACTCCGTTTATCGAAAGCTTGGTCACTAATCCTTCAACATTTTTCTTCCCCGAATTATAAAGCCGAACCTTAAGGGTGTTCTTTTCACCACCAATAGCAAATTGGTTCTCCAGATAAACTGAATCAACAAAGACATTCGAATACTTTTCAAGCGTCAGCGGTACTAATCGTATCTGCAAGGAGGAGTCTGATTTGGTCAATTCGCCAAAAGTTGATTTTTGAAAATCTGAAAGCCAAAAAATTGTTGCCTGTTTTTCCCTTATCCGGTGAAGTATTTCTGAAGCACTTCGGCTAACTGCTGAAAGTTTAACTTGCGAAAGCAGGTCCGTAATTTCCGTTCTGGTTCTAAAAGAGTTGGACGAGGGAGAAAAATCATTGGTGATCAACTGAAAAGGTGTCGACGCTGGAAACAAATCAACAATATTTTGCGCCATGCGTACGGCTTCATCCAGGGCCCGTGTTTTCTCCGCAACGGGTGAAGCCATGCTGAACGAGTTATCCACATAAATAACCATATTTTGCTTGCCGGTTATTTCCTCTTTGGCCGGAAGAAAAGGTTGAGCAAATGCCATCACCAAGAAAAACAGAAAAAGCAGTCGGGATGCGAGGATTAAGTATTGTTTGAGCCTGCGCTTTTGCGTGGTCTCTTCTTTCACCTGCTTTAAAAGGCGCGTGTTGGAGAAATATATCCGGGTAGTTTTACGAAAATTAAAAAGATGAATGATAATTGGAAAAGCAAGAGCCCCCAAGGCCCATAAGAAAGACGGATAAACCAAACTCATCGCGGTAAGTTACAACAGGCCGCCGAATTTTTTGAGTGCTATTATTCCGACCGAATAAAAAAATTTTAGACTCAACAAGTAGTCACGTATCTTGCGCTACGATGAAATCCAGCAAGCCGCACCAGGTTGTTCGTAAGTTGATTTTATGGCTGCGTCATCGATTATCGACCAGGCAATTTTTTATATTGTCGAGCGTGTTGGTGGGGTTGTCGGCAGGACTGGTTGCCATCGCCTTAAAACTTTTTGTTCACCAGGTCTCGGGAATGGTAACCGAATACTCCGAAACACAAGGGTTATTCTGGCTTTTCTCGTTGTTGCCAATGGTGGGTATATTCCTCACGGTATTTTATGTCATTAAAATATTGAAGGGCGATCTTAAAAAAGGGTCAGCGGAGATACAATACGCCATTGCAAAACAATCCAGTTTGTTGCCACCCTCACAGATGTACAGTCATGTAATCACAAGCGCCCTCACCGTCGGGTTGGGCGGCTCAACCGGGTTGGAGTCTCCTATTGTGAGCACAGGCTCGGCCATTGGATCAAACTTTGCGCGCGCTTATACGCTAAGTTATAAGGAGCGAACGGTGTTGCTCGCCTGCGGTGTCGCAGCAGGCATAGCCGCGGCTTTCAATGCGCCGATTGCCGGAGTCCTTTTCGCCATTGAAGTAGTATTGACCGATATCAGTCTCACGGCATTTATTCCTCTAATTATTGCTGCTGCCAGCGGAGCATTATTGTCAAAAATCATTTTGCAAGAAGGCCTGATCATGAGTTTTACTTTGCGCCAACCCTTCGACTATCACAATGTGCCACTGTATATAGTGCTTGGTTTATTGGCCGGATTCCTCTCGATGTATTATGTCAAGTCTTTTACGGGTTCACAGAAGTTAGTTCAGAAAATCGCCAACCCATGGGTTCGTGTAGGGGTTGGAGGTTCCCTGCTGGCGTTACTGATTGCTTTTTTTCCGCCTTTGTTCGGCGAAGGGTACCATACCGTTTCCATTTTGGCTGATTTGAAACCGGATCTTTTACCACACCATAGTGTCGTGAATAATTGGTTACATGGCGATTGGGCTCTTCTTGTCTTTCTTATTTCGGTCATGCTGGCAAAGTCTGCTGCCGCTGGTTTAACCTTAGGAAGTGGTGGGAATGGCGGAAATTTCGGGCCGTCATTGTTCATGGGAGCCTATCTGGGTTTTTCTTTTGCACGGTTCATCAACTTAACGGGTTTTGCGCAAATCCCGGAAACGAATTTTGCTTTAGTAGGTATGGCCGGAATTTTGAGCGGTGTGTTTTATGCACCTTTGAGTGCTATTTTCCTGATCGCTGAAATAACCGGGGGCTATGAGCTAATGATCCCCTTGATGATTGTATCGGCGTTGAGTTTGGCCGTGACCAAATATTTCGAGCCGCTTTCCATGGAAGCCAAAAAACTTTCCGAAAAACTAAACCTTTCAATTGCTAACCGCGACCATTTTTTATTGAGCAAACTGGAGTTAAGCAAACTCATTGAGACAGATTTTGTTCCCTTACATGAACACGATTTGCTGCAGGCTTTAATTACTGCCATTACCAAATCGCATCGAAATACCTTTCCTGTATTAAATGAGCGGCAAGAGCTCGTTGGCTTAATTCACCTGGATCACGTTCGGGCTACCATATTTCAAACGGAGCTCTACCAAATGGTAACGATCAAGGATATCATGGTTGCCCCTTCATCCGTCATTGCACCGCACGATAGCCTGCACGATGTTCTCAAAAAATTTGATGATGCCCATCAATGGAATTTGCCGGTCATTGAGAATCATCAATACCTTGGCTTCGTTTCCAAATCGAGTATTCTGTCGAAGTACCGAGATGAATTAGTGCAAGCGCTTTAGAAGCTTTCAGCAAATCCTATGTAAACATAACCAGGATAGTGAGGATCGCCTTTTGCATAGTCAAGTCGCAGGTTCAATTTTTCACGCTGATTAATTTTAAACCGAACGCCTCCTCCATAACTATAATGTAAGCCATCAAAATTTATCGAAGTTGGGTTATACACTTTGCCTAAACCGGCAAAGGCCACAACACCAAGGCGCTTGTACAAAGGCATTCGATACTCTGCCTGAAAGGATGTTAAATAGTTGTCGCGATAACGACCCCGGTAATACCCGCGCATAATCCTTGGCCCGCCCAGTTCGGCAAGTTCTCTAATGGGAGCATCCCCTCTTACGAAATTACCAAATAGTTGCATCGCCAAAATATGACGTTTCAATGAGTTCACATTAAAATATTTTCGTAGGTCAAAAAGCAAGCGGTGATAGTTCACTGTCCCGCCCAACGATTTGGAATAAACAGAATAACGAAAGTCCCAATAAAACCCACGACTTGGGTTTACTACGTTATCCCGTTCGTCCCACGTAAGGGCGGGGCCGAGTCCAACCGAAGTCGATCCGTTATATCCGGTGCTTTTTTCGGTGTCCAACAAACCCCCGGTCTGTCGGCTAATGTCAAAATATTGTATGGCCCTCGTTTCAGCTCCTATAAATAATTTCCTCCGTTTGAATATTCTTCGACCAATTCGGTTTTCCCAACCCAAAACATTGTACGTTAGTTTTTCGCGGTTACTGGCGGGCGTCTCATTTCCTCTTCCAAAATAATAATCCTGAAAATCAATTAATTCCTCTCCAAAACCTTCAATAAGGTACCTCTCATTACTGGTGAAAATCGTATAGCGGGGAATCATAATAAACTGCTTGCGGCTTGTATAAAGTAAAATTAGTTCGGCATTGGACGTGCGGGTAGGAATTTCGGTATGCCGACTCTGCCAAAGTTTTACGCCAAGAGCCCCAAACCCAAGGTGAGTCTCCGGGGTAAGAACAAAAACCGGAAGTACAATTTTGCGCACATTTTTAGATGTATCTGAGTAAAGCCTGAACTTTTGCGCAGTCAACGGCACTGAAAGAACAGCGAGCGAGAAAAAAATTAAAAAAAGTCGGGTTATCAAGAGGCCGGTTTTTCGAACCTCAAATTATCCAAAAGATTTGATATCGTTTTTTATTTTTCCCGTTGACAAAAGAATTCAATTGAAATTTGTTCCGGTAGCACCAAGAATATGCCCCTGCCTATCCTGAACAAACACGATCAATGAGTTTGCTGATAGTCCTTTAGGGAATCCAATCTCGATGGTAGCTTCCTTCTTAGCTTCATAAGAAATAAAGGCACGGACAACGTTTCGATGGGTCAATTTACGCCCGGAATTTTCTCCTCGCAAAACTTCATTTTCAACCTTCTTTTCTACAAGAGCAGCATTAATTTGAATATCAACGGGTATTTTACTTAATGAATAGGTAACCAATATCCTAGTGCCTTTCTTCTCAATCACGCCCAGGAAGACATCGTATTCCATTTTCTTTGTACGAGCGGAACTCACGGCGAGATTACTTTCCTTTTTATTTGAGCCAACAAACTCTACCTCACCATTTACAATCATTTGAGGGGTGTAAACACTTTCTGAATTCAGTATCAAGGAATACTTCTTTTGGCGTTCGGTATATTCAGCGTTGCTGTAGGGGTCTTTCCATCCGATATAATTCCAATAATCCACATGAAAGGATAGTCCATAAACAGGCTGACCATTTTTTTCCGAAGCCTCAATAATTTCGGCAAGGTTTTTATCGGCAGCGGGACAGCTGGAGCAGCCCTGGGAAGTAAATAATTCAATGACAACGGGGTTGCCTGTCTGTCCTACGGGCAGGCTTTGTGCTAAAGAGGAGAACGATCCTAAAGAAAGAAGAAGGAAGAGATTTTTCATAAAGCAAAATAACAATGACTCTATGAATTGACCTGTCACCTGAACGACAGTATCAGTTTATTTGATTCGTTGAATAGATTTATAAAGATGAAATGCTAACCGATAAAATTACACCCGACTAAGCAGACATCCTTAATTTAAACTTTTTGGTCAGCTCTTCCACACTATTTTTAAAGTTAGGATCAACCTTCATCATGTCTTCTACCGATTCGAGGGC
>Ga0206942_1008_pt1 | contig 73728 bp, 66 predicted proteins | sample Alteio_BWOrgHeat_6_FD_153253 | JGI IMG/M metagenome (GOLD analysis project Ga0206942, IMG submission 153253) | Enriched cells from forest soil in Barre Woods Harvard Forest LTER site, Petersham, Massachusetts, United States -... | ecosystem: Environmental > Terrestrial > Soil > Temperate forest > O... | reverse complement strand
TGACAGACTTGCTGAAAGAGAAAGAGGCTGCAAACAGACCGAAAGACCAGGCGGATATTATTCACCTACGTGAGATAAACAAAAATCAAAAGGATTAGGAGTTTGGAAGGATATGAATTATCAAGATCAAAGCATTCTTCGGATTCACCATTTGAAACTAAGTATTGCCAAAAATAGATAGATCAATAAAATTTCCTTTAGGAAACAATTGTAAATACTATACTGGGATCCGATAGAGAATCATTCCTAAGAGATTTTTTAGAAAACCAGATCACCTCTATGGCATTATATTGCGTGAATAAGATCCCGTTCGTAAAAAACCGAACAAGCAGGGGCAGCAGCACAACTAGGCTAATCATTCTAAATGCATAGAATATTTCCCCTTTTAATCTCATTGTTATATAACAACGTTCTTATTATGCTGCATTTGCTAAAAAGTTACAGGCAACATCAAGCGCACCTCGCTGGCGCGAAGCCACCGATTGGCCTACAAGCATTTGAAAATACCAATGCCAAGAACGCAGGGGCTGTTTGATTGAATTAAAGCGTAGCTCCTTTTCCTTTTCGGGAGATCATTAAATTGCTTATGATAAAACTGATCACTCCGATCACAATCATCAAGAGCGTTTGCCACGCATGAAAGACGAAGACAAAAGCAACCGCATCGACCGATGGAACGTGATAAAGCGTGGTGAGCCCTAGCGGAACCAACACATGATAAGAGCCCGTGCCACCGGGAAGCGGAGCTGCCATAGCGATGGAGCCAATCGCAAATAAGGTGACCACCGCACTAAAACCGAGACTGGCCGTTTCCGGAAAAGCAAGGAGCACCAGGTAGCTCATCAAAAAATAGAACCCCCAAATAGCGAGTGAATAGAACAAAAAAAGCACTTTGCTCTTCAATTGAAATACAGACAGCAGCCCTTCTTTAAAGCCGACGATAATTTTTAGCAGTTTTTCATTTTTTCGCAAAAAGTAAACAGCAATTAAAAAAGCAAAGCCCAAGGCAATGGCAATCCAAATCCAAAATGGAATGGCCATGTTCTTGCCTGATGAAAAATCAAGCGTGTCCATAAAGACTTTCAACTTTTCCCACTCTAAATAAAAGGACGCGGCAATAAGCAACACCAAACAGAGTACATCGACAATGCGCTCGGTTACGACCGTACCAAAAGAAATTTCGACTGGGGTTTTTTCTAATTGATAGAGATTGTAACACCTGGATACTTCACCACCGCGAGGCACGGCAAGATTCACAAGGTATCCCGTCATTAATGATAAAAAACTATTCCACAGTCCAACGCGATTGCCGGTCGGTAGCAAAAGCATTTTCCAGCGAACGGCACGCAGAACATGACTAAGTACTGCAAAGGCAGCCATCCACCAGAGATAAAACTTGTCTGCCTTTAACCAGGCATGCCAAAGGAAGTCTAGTTTATTTTCTCCCTGTAAATCGAGACCGCGTAGCGAAAGCCATAATAAGATTACAGTGATCGCGAATGTCAGTGCATATCGAATGAAGGATTTGATACGGGCCGCCATTAGCTCAATTTATTTTCAGGAGTAGGAAAAACTAAAAAAGGCTTGAAGCTTTTTGCTTCTTCAAACTCCATAGAAGCATATGAAATGATAATGACGATGTCGCCCACTTGTGCTTTGCGTGCGGCTGGACCATTCAAACACACGATGCCGCTATTGCGATCACCTTTAATGACATAGGTTTCCAGGCGTTCTCCATTGTTAATGTTGACCACCTGTACCTTCTCTCCTTCAATCAGGTTAGCCGCCTCCATCAAGGCTACGTCAACGGTGATACTCCCTACATAATGCAACTCGGCCTGTGTAATTTTTACCCGATGGATTTTCGATTTTAAAACTTCGATCTTCATTGGTTCAATAATAAATTATCAATCAACCTCACTTCTCCAACAAAACCTGCAATGAGAAGAACTGACTTGTCTGAAACGGCTTCCAGTAGATTTAGGTTTTCGCTGTCAGCCAATTCGAAATAGTCGAGCTTTACGCCTTCCACCGACTCGCATTTTTGTTTTACAACTTCTTTTACCTGAAAAATGGACTGCCCTTGCATCAACAATTTCTTTGCCATCAAAAGAGACTCGTAAAAGATAATTGCTTTTTTTCGGTCAGCTTCACCAAGCCGGGTATTGCGTGATGACATCGCCAACCCATCGGCTTCACGGAAAATAGGCATTTGCTTTAATTGCAAATCAAATTTCAGCTCATCCACTAATTTTTGAATGACTTTGAATTGCTGAAAATCTTTTTGCCCGAAATAGGCGATAGAAGGTTTTACAATATGAAACAATTTAGAGACGACCAGCGCTACACCGCTAAAGTGTCCCGGGCGAAATTTCCCTTCCAGGATTTTGTCCAGCTGCCCAAAATCAAATTGAACCGTGAATTTCTGTGCGTACATTTCTTTGATATCCGGTGCAAACACAACGTCGCATTGTACATTCGCCAGCATTTCCAAATCGCGGTCTAAATTGCGCGGGTATTTTTGCAGGTCGATCGCATTATTGAACTGTGCCGGGTTGACAAAAATGGTACAGATGGTCAGTTGGTTTTCGCCCTTTGAAGCTTTGATCAGCGACAAGTGGCCAATATGAAGGGCACCCATTGTAGGCACCATCCCAATCGAGAGCACGTTCCATTTATCCTTTAAAAAGGCCTTTAGCGGCTGAATCTCCTTAAAAACTTGCATTTTAAGCCTCTTTAAAAAGGCCGCAAATATAGCCGTTATGTTTTAACCAAAGTTGAATACGGGCCGAATTTTCCGTACTTTTGTAGTCCCGTTTTCAGACTCAACAAAATTCAACCAATATGTCTAAAATCCGCATTCTTTATGTAGCCAGTGAGATCAACCCTTTTCTGCAAACTACGGAAGTCGCAGATTTTGTTCGCAAGCTGCCACAGGCAATGCAGGAGCGAGGGATGGAGATTCGCATTTTGGTTCCCCGTTTTGGTTTGATCAATGAGCGCAAGAATCGGTTGCACGAGGTGGTACGTCTTTCTGGCATCAATATCGCTGTGGGCGAAGAGGAGAAACCTTTAATCATTAAAGTGGCCTCCATTCCCAACGCAAAATTGCAAGTGTATTTTATTGATAACGAAGATTACTTCCACCGCAAGTCCATGTTTCATGACAAAGAGAATAAATTCTTCGAGGACAATGACGAGCGCGCAATTTTCTTTTGCAAGGGCGTAATCGAAACAGTGAAAAAACTAGGATGGAGCCCTGACATCGTGCATTGCAACGATTGGATCACCAGCTTTATTCCATTGTATTTAAAGACAACTTATAAAAATGATCCGCTCTTTAAAAACTCGAAATCCGTATTCACCATTTATAACAATAGCTTTACACACAAATTCAAAGGCGATCTGATGGGCAAGGTGAGGATGTTGGATATTGAAGACAACATGCTGGGCCACTTGAAAACTGCCGATTACGAGGGGTTCATTAAATTGGGAGCGCAATGGGCGGATGTCGTAAATGTAGCGGGTGACGGTAAGAAGCTGGAAGGCTTAGCGAAGAAAATCAAAGAGAAAAAAGTTTCTTCTTTTGAAAAGGATGATGACTACGCCGAGTCGTTTTATAATTTGTACACCGAGTTGGTAGGGTAGTTGCATTAAAAAATCGATTGCAGAAGTCAGGTGTGGATTTTCCCTCCTGACTTTTTACTTTTGTAGGGAACCGAGATTAAAGGAATAATTTTATGTGTGGAATTGTAGCGTATGTAGGTCACCGCCAGGCCAGCGATATTATCATTAAAGGATTAAAGCGGCTAGAGTATCGCGGATACGATAGCGCCGGAATAGCCCTGCTCAACGGCGGACTTAACGTTTATAAAAAGAAAGGAAAGGTTTCTGAACTTGAAGCATTCATCAAAGGTCAAAACCTGAACAGTCAAATTGGGATGGGCCATACCCGATGGGCCACCCATGGTGAGCCCAATGATGAAAATGCGCACCCTCATTATTCCGCTACAAAAAAATTAGCGATCATCCATAATGGCATTATTGAAAATTATAATTCGCTAAAGCAAGATTTGCTTCGAAAAGGACACCGGTTTGCCAGCGAAACTGATACTGAAGTTTTCATTCACTTTATTGAAGACATCAAAGACAATGAACGCTGTCCGTTAGATGAGGCTGTTCGTCTTGCCCTGACAAAAGTGATAGGTGCTTATGCCATTGTGGTGATGTCCCTGGAAGATCCGGATTTGTTGATTGCGGCCCGGAAAGGAAGTCCGCTGGTCGTAGGCGTTGGTCGCGGTGAGTTTTTTATGGCTTCCGATGCCACACCCATCATTGAATATACGAATGAAGTAGTTTATTTGAATGATCAGGAAATAGCGGTGGTGAACAATGGAAAGCTGGCCATCAGGAATACTGCTAACCTTCCGCTCACGCCTTATGTTCAAACCGTGGATTTGGAGCTGGAAGCCATTGAAAAAAGTGGCTATGAACATTTTATGCTGAAGGAAATATTTGAGCAACCCCGATCGATCAAAGATTGCATGAGAGGCCGGCTTGATTCCAACCAGGGAAGATTGATCCTGGGCGGCCTGCGGGAATATGTGAATAAATTAGTGAATGCCGATCGGATTTTGATTGTAGCGTGCGGCACATCATGGCATGCCGGACTGGTGGCAGAATATTTCTTTGAAGAGTTCTGCCGCATTCCGGTGGAAGTAGAATACGCATCGGAATTTCGCTATCGCAATCCGGTGATCCGGGAAGGCGATGTGGTAATTGCCATTTCACAATCGGGCGAAACAGCGGATACGTTAGCGGCTATTGAATTAGCCAAGTCGAAGGGCGCAATTATTTTTGGTGTGTGCAATGTGGTAGGCTCGTCCATCCCACGGGCAACCCACGCGGGCGCTTACACCCATGCCGGCCCTGAGATTGGGGTTGCCAGTACAAAAGCATTTACGGCTCAACTCACGGTGCTGTACATGATCGCGCTTATCGTTGCCCAAAAGAAAGGTACGATTACAGAGCAAAAATTTCACGAGGTATTAGTGGAGATGGAAAACATTCCGGCTAAAGTAGAAAAAGCCCTGAAGCTCAATGCCCAGATTCAGGTGATTGCGGATGAGTTTAAAAATGCGCACAATTTTATTTACCTCGGCCGTGGCTATAATTTTCCCGTGGCCCTGGAGGGTGCGTTGAAACTGAAAGAAATTTCCTACATCCATGCCGAAGGATATCCTGCCGCTGAAATGAAGCACGGCCCCATTGCACTCATTGACGAAGAAATGCCTGTTGTGTTCATCGCTACCAAAGATGCGTCTTATGAAAAGGTAGTTTCCAATATTCAGGAAGTAAAGGCGAGAAAGGGCCGCGTGATTTCAATTATTACAGAAGGTGACTCGCTTATTCCAAAGATGTCAGAGTTTGTGATTGAAGTGCCCGCTACGTTAGATCCCTTGATGCCGTTGATTTCAGTGATCCCGTTGCAGCTGCTTTCGTATCACATCGCCGTCATGCGAGGATGCAATGTTGATCAGCCCAGAAACCTTGCAAAATCAGTAACGGTTGAGTAGCCTTCAATTTACTTTTTCAATAATTTATTGGTTTCCCTAAAAGATGGAGCCCGCTTCCCTAAGAGTTGGAGACCAAAACCCTAAAAGATGGAGACTGGCAAGTTTTTGACTACTAAGATATTTAGTAATAATTCTAAAATTATTCATGACGAGATCCTTGGACGAGTGGCACTAATGCTGGGATTGACGAACCTAAAACCTTAGAATTTAACTTTTATCCTTCTCACTCGAGTATCAAAATCAAAGGGTTCAACTGCCGTCCCGGGTACTTAATTTTATCCTAAAGCTCTGATTATCAGAGCTTTTTTATTTTCCTTGTGCCGAGTTTTGTATCAAAGGTTTTTCAATTTATACAAAGAATCCTACTTCTAAAGGCAGTTTAAATTAATCTTATGTTCATCTTTTCCAAGAGTTCACATTTTTTGAACATCGCTAAAAAGTGAACACTTATTGTCTTGAGGGCAATGAGCGAGTCTGAAAAATTTAGTGTCATCCCCAAAGCTTACTGGCGACTTTTACAAACGATGGATTGTTGCAGAATTCGCAATCTGAATTGGTTGGAATAGATTGTCTCAGCCTGTAATTAATATCACCCCAAGGACTAAATTTCCAATAATTGTAAGCCTCACCTGAGATATGCTTTTCTACCAGCATCAGTGCCAGGTACGCACCAGCAAGAGCAGATACAAAAGCAAGGGGGGCTAGTACCTGCCTATCCTCAGCATTTTTCAGTTTCCCCTCTCCGCATAACTGTTTAAAAAGAGTATCGTAAGGTATGCCGATCAACTCATTTTTTTCAAGTGAATATCTCTTCGCAATCAATGAAGCTGCCTCTTCATTAATAAATTGTTGTTTAACATGCTCAATAGTAACCCCAAGAACTTCAGCCACGTGAGCCTCATGGGCTTCTTCTTGTTTCTCCTTTACATAAATGCAACCCAGGCAAGCTCCGGATAGAGGTCTTTTATGATGGTGAATTACTACCTCAGAAATTCCAGTTGTTGAAGCATCAAAAACTTCCCTCGGAATTTCCATTTGAAGATTTCTTCTCGCCCTACGACTATCCACACCAACAACAAGTTTTACAAGCCAGCTGCCGTCAGATTTATCAGTAATCTTAGCTAACTCCTGTGGGATAGGTGTTAGTTTTAAACTATCGAATAAGTGTTGTGCCTTGGCAACTAATACGTCTGCTTTTCTTTGATCGATATCTTGACTGGTGAAGAATAAACACCTATTCAAATTTCCGTCACTCACATAATCAGGATCCACTACCTTCAATTCACCAGTGACTGAAAAAGTGCTTAGCGCTAAAAGAAATGAGTTTCCAATAGCCCCTGCACCGGCCAAATGAGTAAGCCCGATGTCAATTCGAGTATTCAAATCAATCTTTACAAGCTTATCAACTTCGATGGTAATTTCATCTTGTGATAGAAAGGGCAATCTGCCAACTACGGTTTTAAACACTAATCCACTAGCATAGCACGAAATAAGAAAATGCAAAAACGGGTGGATATCAAGCGGTAATTTTCTGGCCGGCAAAATTTTTGAAATGACCAAAGCATTTTCTTCATTTTGGCCAATAAAAATATACGGTCCCCTTGTTACTTTATTCGCTGGATCTACAAGGATTTCACAAGAATAAGTAATACCTACCTCAGGAGAGGTGTGAACTTTCTCAAAAGTTCTCTCTAAAATATTCTTTAAAAAATCCGTAAGTGTTTGAAACTCTATTTCAATGGAGATTAGGATTGACGAGCCAAGAATCCGTTCGGAGCTCTCCTGATTTAAACCTAAGAAATTTTGAAGTGCAAGTAAATTCTCTCGTGCTGAAGTACTCATACGATCGTAATATTTGAACTGCTAACTCTCTTCCACTTATTTGATTTGTTCAATACAAACGTTGCTACCATTTCCAAAAAATTGTTTTTTTCAGTAGTAGAACAAAACTCAGGCAAAACCAAAGAGTATGCACCTGCATGCCTCACAATTGCCCATCTGTCATCAGCATTTGAATGAAATGCTTCACGTGGATGCGTGTGAATTTGTGCAACAATCATTTTTCTAACATTTCTCAAATGGCTCATCAGCTGGTTCATTCCTTCCTCTGGTATTCGAAAGAAATCCTCATCAGTAATTTGAATGGGAGTAAAAATATCGTCAACAACATATTCAGATGTTCCTCTTTTACCTAGCCATAGGATAACCTTTTCCTTATCAGGTGAGGCTCTCAGCTCAGCAATCGTCTCCTCTAATAAAGCCCTTGAAATTTCAAGGGACATCTGTTGTTTTCGACCACGCATTGTGAATTTGGGTTAACATTCCTCCTAGATCATAATCAGATTTGTTTTTATAGTTTTCCCATAAATCATTTGTGTGACCACTATGGGTATGATATTCAAATGATCCTGGGCTACATATAAATGGTCTACCTGTAACAGAATGAGCACCTACATTAATGACATTGGTTCCGGTAGGGGGCTTCATAAGAAAACTTCCGTCCTCAGATAGTATTTCAATCGAAGCTGGTAACTCATCATAACGATCGCATTTCATTTTAATCCTTAAAGGCCTGCGTGTTGAACTTAAAAATGTCACATCCAAAATCGGATGTGACATTTCATTTACTCTCCACTGACGAGCCTCTAACAAGCGACCTTTTATGTGCTTTGTTTGATTCTCAAATATCTCTTTGGAAAGTATTGAGTTCATACGCCACCGCCTCCTTCACTAGGGCCATAGTCAATGGTAATCGTCCCGCTTAAATTATTTTCTACATAGCTGGAATCAGGGTTAATTATTCTTCCGCCCACCTTCGCTACCCATTTGTCGGTGGAGACGATTTTCAATTTTTCCTGAGCCTTTTTCAAAATGACCATCACCTTTTGATGAATAGAAACCTTTTCAAATCCCTCTTCAGGGAAAGATCCGCTCGTAGTCACAACTGCAACTTCGATGTCGTTCTCTTTTTTCTCTTTTTCAGTATTTGTACTCATGATTATTTTGTTTTTAATCGTTGTTAAAAATAAATGCTGCTAGTAAAACGCCTGCCGCTATACCCAAGCCCCAGTTTTGCACTTGCTTGCTCTCACGTACACCATATTGAACATAGTTTGCCAAGTGCTCGCAATTGAAATTAACCAGGCTGTAAGATTTTCCGATCTCACGCTCCGCCCGAGTCAGTGCAAGTTGCTTTTGAGAAGCGTTGCCAGAGAATCTTCGAATCCTCACAGGACTGAAATCCTTAATGAGGTTTATTACTTCTGATTCAGTAAACCATTTCACTCCCCCCTTAGCATCATTTGCAATAAAGAGATGTTGACCATATCTGATCCCCATGTAAATAATAAAATGATCAAAGACACCCCATCCTCGCTTTTTGGCGATGATTACATCAGCCTCCTGGAGGCCATTTGCATAAATAAAATTTCGCAACATATCAGTCCTCCTTTCTTACCCCCTTAAAGGGCTTGCCGTCTTGTTTAACATCAATAAATTTTCCAGTATCTGAGTCTCTTTTTGTCCAGTTACCGGTTTTGGGATTCAAGGTCTGTGACCTTTCTCTGACAGCACCTTGACGCTGTCCATCATTATAAGGTTTATTAGTTGCCATAATTAGCGGTTGTTTAAAATTGAAAATGTTCAAAAAATTGCCCTCGATCACCTCGGCATCTTATGCCATGATCATTTCCAAAGGCATTTGTTCAACTGCAAAAAATGAGTCAGTTGATTCTTGGAAATGGTTTATTGATTAAGCATCAGTTTCTCATTCAGCTGTTTAAGTGAAGGAGGAATGCATGTGCCGGGGCACATGCATTGGGCTTGCCTTAATTTGGATTATTTGCAGGGAGGGCGTAAACTTGTGCTGTTAAACCTTGGTTCAGGGTTTACTAGACCCTGGCCCTTTGCAAATTCCAAATCAGGGGGACCCGTCCTCCTGATTGTTTTTATCCCGGTTAATTATTTGAAGTACTTCATAATTCTCTCTTTATCTTCATTTTCCTTATCTCCTTTAAAGTATAGTTCTACTAATACAATTCGCTTCTCTTCTTCAAAGTGAGCGTAAATAAGTCGAAACCCAGTATTGACCCCTCTGCCTTTCATCGCCCTGCAGGCAATTTTCTTAACCTTAATAACGCAGGTTTGAAGCCCCAAACCATCAATCCGAAAACTGAAAGGTGGTCGCTCTTTTGGCTCCGCGATAAGAACTTGTTTGACAATTGCAATATCATCCTCAAGCGTTCTGTACTTTTTAAGGAGTTTCTTTAAATCTTTCGCATATTCTTCCAGTTCATCAAAAGTCATTGGGGTTCATTGTTTTCAAAAACACGCGCTGAAAAAGGTGGCTCTCGGTAAAAAGCCAACTCATAGTCAATTACTTCTCCCTCACTAGTGGCTTTCCAGGGCATGTCTTTGTGCGAATAATCACTTATAGCTCTTGCAGAGAAGTCAATAAATTGATTAAGAACCTGGTCAACCACTTCAATTTCTCTTGCATTAAAATTTTTCAGATCAGGCTTATCCAAAGGGAAGAATCGTTTTTGTAAAAGTCCATAGTAGTCAGTCTTAAACATTTTCACTTGCCCATCAGCTTCCATCTGATTTAATATCAGATCCATGTTTACTGGCACAGGACCAAACTGTAATTTTTTGAAAGTGGCTCCTACGAGATGTTCCTCGTATCGTTCATAATAATTGAATTCGATAAAGTACAGAAGCTTGTTAAGAACAGTTTCCCCCACATTGGGTTTACCTGCACAGCGTTCCAATACATAGAGAAGCACTTGTTTAAATTTGTCCACCTGAAGAGTTGGCACCGAAATCCTTTCTTGAACTTTCTCAGTTTTTTTGCTTTTCTCGTTTGGCAAATCTTCTTCTGTGATTTTGAAGTTCTTAGCCAGAAGGCTATCCATTGAAACCTCTAATCGCTCTGAAAATTGGAGCAGTTCCCCTGCCGTAATGTTTCTTTTTCCTAGTTCGATTTGGGCGAGGGAAGGTCGGGGCATTTTGAGCATCTTGGCCAATTCTTCTTGAGAATAGCCTCGGTGCTTCCGCAGTGTAGCGATACGCATTCCGATTTCTTCCTGTTTTATCATGGTTGTTTTGTTATTTGATCGTAAATATACAAAAAAGTAAGATATTCCAACAATCTATTGTACGATTATAGCACAACAAAAGATGTGCCAAAATTTGCTAATTTGTAAGCCCCAACAACTAGGTCGGTAATGCCAAAAATCTACGACAACATTGAAAACCATTTGACCAAAGGATTAAATGAAACTTTGGAGCTATCGCAACGAACAGATTTTTGTGTTGGGTACTTCAATCTAAGAGGCTGGAAAGAAGTAGCTGAACGAATAGACTCCTTACCAGGTGCAAATGTCCTGTCATCAAACTTAAAATTTTCAAGTGCTTTAGAAAATTTCCTAAAGTTTCTAACGGGAAAACCTACGGTCGTCGTGTCGGTTGTTGATAACTTTAACTTTGTCCATTTCACTTTAATATTATTCATATCTGTAAAAAGAACCTTAGCAGGATAAGTCCTTTTAGATCCTAATGGAGAGATCAGATGATATTGATTCCCGTTGATATCCCAAATGTTAGTCCCATCATTAAAAAAACAATTGGGGTCAGTAACCGTCCTTCCCGGTTGTGCCTGAGCTTGCACTAGGGAAACAGAAAAAGAATAACAAAGTATGTAACCCCAAAATAAAACCTTCATAGGTTGGATTTAGTCGTTAAAAAAAACCCTTAAAAGGCACGTCTTCTTGAAAATTTGTTCGGATTTTCGGTAGCGCAAAACAGGATATTGTGTGGCATAACGATAGCGACATAATTAAATCGTGAATAAGGAATCACAATTATTATTTCAGTTTTTTATTAGAACGATTGTACAGAGTAAAGAATGGGATATCAAAAGCAATCATGAATCCACTTCGAAGATCAACATTTCCCGTCAGAATGCCAGGTCCACCGGCCTGAATTCCTCCTGCAATTGAAAGAGGAAAATTTGGTAACCCCCACACTAAATATAAACTAGGAGCGAAAACTTGCGCAAAGTTTACCTGCAAGTCTTTGTTAGGGTTAGTTAATTTATAATCGACAATTGCTCCCACGTCTAAAAGACCTAAAAAAATCCCTGTTGAGTAATGTGATGTGTTTGATTTACTCCTAAACCAATCATGCCCCCAACTATACTGCACTCCAACAGGAGCAGTTATATAAAGAGCCTGACCAAAGGTTCCATAATTAGAGTTTTGGTTCAGATTTACAATACCCCCTAAATATGCTTGTACTGAGAAATTATTTTGAGACATTTTCTTTACGCTAGAGCTACCTGCTGGTAGAATGGAATTTTCAATAGCGGTTGTCATATCAGATGTTGAAGATGCAGAGGCTACATTCGCGATTAGTAAAGCATAGGGCTTCATGTTGTCAATTAATGTTGCGAGGTTAGCAATTTTGCTCAAGTCCTGATAATAAATGCTATCTAGCGGGGTTGTACTTATGACCACTTTAAGGACTTCATAGTTGTAATTTCCGTAAATGACTTTTGCTCCTAAGTTATAAGGTGAATTTGGAACCCATTGTTTAGCATTAACATCTGCAGGAATATTTGACGGTAACAATTTATATGAATTACTTTTTGAGGGTTCCATATCCACAAGTACTCGATAGAGATTTGTTGACGCTGTAAAGTTTTTCTGATACAATACTTTATCCCCAGAATTATAAAAAGTTTTGGAATCCCAATTTTTTACGTTTGTTCGATCAGAGATGTCACTTGCCACAGACTGGATAACGTCAAGCCCGTCTGTCACGGCTTGACTGAAATTTTTGGTATAAATATCCTTATATACACTATTCGCTTTTCTTGCAATTTCCGTATAATCTTGGGTGGTGAATTTGGTATCAAAAATCTTTACGATAGAAAATGCATAATCGACCACATCAATCGACGCACCGATGAGATTATAAATGTTTTGGTTTTTTATTTCATTACTTACTGAGGGCGCCTCCACTGCTTTAAATGCGTTGGCCTCTTTTTCTTTCAAAGTCAAATACTCGGTGACTTTAGCTTCCCAGATAATAAGATTGGGAGCAGTTTTTTTAATGAGGGTATCTAAGGGAACAAAATTGTTATTAAATTTGAATTGGATAGGAGAACAATTTTGATACAGTAGACCTAAAAATGAATTGAGCCAGAAAAAATCATTTGTATCGTTCCTAATTTTACTCAAAAAAGCAGACAAACCTACTCTTGTTATCCCATCGTAGCCGTAAAAGGAGTCATCCAAAACATCCACGAATTTTAACGTTGCATAAAAATTCAAAAAGAAATCACTTAAGTATTGAGTATCACTCCATTCTTTCAAATTAGCAAATTGGTGTATTATACCTGACGATTGATAAACCCCTGTCTCCACATCATGGCACATTCTTAAGCAATGAATTGCAATGGCAAGTTCAGGGTTTTTGGCAAAGAAGCCTTGGTAAGCTGGTAATTCCACTACATCATCTAGGTCAAGAGGAAAATTTTTCAAATCATCAACGAACCCGGTCTTAAGTATTATAAGCATTTCTGCATAGTTATAACTAAGCAAATTTTCCACATTCTTAGATGTAGTCGGAAAAAGGACTTTAAATTCAGGATGATTGGATTCAAAGATTTTAAATTTATTAAAGAAAGTAATTGTTAATTCTTCTTTCGTTCTTTCTACTAGAACATTTGCGATTGCATTATATACGTCTGCATCTTTGGTAATGGGAAAGGCGGTTGAGTTTGGAGCCGGCGGTGGATTCGGAGAGTCATTAGAAATGGTGATGCCATTTATTGAGGAGTGGTGGTCAATAGCTTTGGAAGCTTTCTTTGTTCGATGGGTCAGATTATGATGAATATCTTGTGGACCCGCCGGATCAGAATCTATATCTCTTGACAATGTTAATGTAGCCGGAAGTTTATTAAGGACAGTCACAATAAATGGATTAATCGTGTTGTATTTGCTCTTTAAGTTTTTCACTGTTAGATCCGCTGCCGTTAATCCAAGTTTATGTTTATCGTCCAAATAATTATTAAGAATCAACAATACTGAATCTCCCATGGGTCCATTTGCTATGGAACTGCTACTTGTAAAGGCATGGTATAGCGAGGTTGCGTCTGCCTATACTGAAACAATTTTATTTTGGCTAAAAGCGTTAAGGCTTAAAAACCAAAAGAAAACAGCAAGAGGCATCCGCGAAAGCAAACTTACTGCTCCCACTTTTGTAAGATTTTTCATATTTAAGTTGGTTAGTGTCAATTGTAACTGAAATAAGAAACCTAGAATCTAACCTTACTGAGAAAACCTTCGCTCTAAGTTCTTCCGTACCCTTCTATTAAAATAACTTTCTGGGATTTATTTGGTGAATGACGACAAAGATCAATTTTAAAATGATAGGAGGGAATACCCATTAATATGGATATTGAGACCAGCCATTTTAAATGGATATATTTCTGCAATGGAAATAAAATTCAAGAACAGAGCTCTGGGTGGAGATTCCGAGACCGTTGAACACCATTTTTCACGACCATGCAAAAATGATAAGCCAATGAACTTGTAAGGCCGTTAATTGTAAGGCATTCCTACAAAACAAGCCTAGACTCCAAAGGGCTCATCACTTAATGACTTTAGTGTTTTTACGCTCGGAATTGAACACCTTTTACTTAAAGACTTTAGTGGGTTTTTGAGCTTAAAGACTTTAATGTTTGTTCACAATAATAATTAATTCTTTTTATGATGAAATAGGGTAAAAGTCGAATCCCATAAGGACAATAATCCTTCGTCGCCTTATTTAAACTCTGCAATGCATACTCACCTAACATCTAATTCATTTTCAAGCTGCCTAATTTGTTGCGATAAGGTACTCTTGCTGATATTCAAAATCTTTACAGCTTTGAGAAAATCTAATAATTCCCTTTTGCCTTAAGGAAGCATTTTAACCGGTCTCAGCTCCAATATCTCTAAATCGGTTTTATTGATTGTTTTCATCGAAAATAACGTTATGTAAACATAGAATTTGTCCTGACATTTGTGATGTAAGTTTTCACTGAAAATTTTATTACTTAAACTCCATTACTCAAAAATCAATCATGAAATTTAAATTCATTCTATCGGTTTTACTTCTGATCCCCTGTCTGGCAGCATTTAGTCAGGAAAAACGATCTGGCAAAACTAAAAAGATCAGTTCGGTAGTTGTAGAAAAAGGATTAATCAAAGTGTCCATCATGTACCCGTTTGCAGAAGGCAAGACCTTTGATATGGAATATTATGAAACCAAGCACATGCCTATGGTAGCAGGGTTTTTAGGATCAAATTTGGTAAAATACACCATTGAAAAAGGCTTTGCCAGCGGTATTCCTAACACGCCATTGCCATTTATGGCTATTGGCTCCTTCTATGTAAAAGACCTAAGCGCCTATCAGGCAGCCATCGGACCAAATAGAGACGCCATACGATCCGATTTTTCCAATTACACCAATATTAGTCCTGTCATCTTGGTTAGTGAGATTGTTAGGTGACGTCACAACTCATGATTACTTTTATCGGGTTTTGGTTTAAGGTAAAAGTGCTATCATTCAAATATGTTCTTGCAACGGTGACAGTGACGCACATCCTATTCGCGCCACTGCTCATGGTTTGATAAGAAGCTCCTGTTATATTGGAGTCCTTCTCGAGTTTTAAAAGAAGAATGGTTTAAATAAAGAAAGTGATTAAGCCTGAGAGCGGTCAAACAACTCATCGACCATTTCTACTAATGACGTTCTGTGCTATAATAATCTCGTGGGGTCACAAATTTGATGATCAGAAGGGAGAAAAATTGAAGACAAGAAATCTCTACTCTTCGACGTTCTTATTTTTCAGGTAAATGATAAACGTTGCTCCGGAGTTGACCTGACTTTCGACTTCAAGTTTGCCACCCAAGGCAATTACTTGTGTCTTGACCAGGTATAACCCAATCCCCTTTCCATCAACATGACTATGAAACCGCTTGTACAACGTAAAAAGTTTGTCTCGGTAAAGTGTTAAGTCAATTCCCATTCCATTATCACTGAAAATCAAGCAGACGAAGTCTCCTCTAATTTCGGTTCGAATATTAATTACAGGGTTTATGTGCGGTCTGCGATATTTAATCGCATTGCTGATTAGGTTCAGGAATATACTGTCGACATAAGGCCGAAATGATTTTACCGCTGATGCATTTGCAAAGTCTTCCAAAATAATGGCATTTGATTTCGTGATTTCGCCTTCAAGACTAATTTTTATGGCATCTAAAACGTCGTGAAAGTTAGTCCAGGTTAACTCTTGTCCATGCCCCCGTTTTATTTCTAAGATAAGATTAAGGTCCGTCACCACGCGATCGATTTCTCGAGCCGTTGTAATAAGTCCAAAGTGAATTTTGGCGGTATCTTCTGAGCTTAGCCCCTTAAAGTCCAACAGGTTTCCCAACCCTAAGATCCTGGCCACGGGCGCCCGCAGGTTGTGGGATGAAATAAAAGTAAATTGTTCAAGCTGCTGAATATACTCAGTCAATTCAATGGTTCGTTTTTGAACCTTTTTTTTCAGCTTCTTATTTTGGCCCTTTATCTTTTTATTTTGCTCTTTGATTAACTCCCTAGCATCATCCAATTTATTGTTCTGGAGGCTCAACAGATCGCGCTGTGACATAATCTCTTCATTGGTCTGGGCCAATTCCTCGTTTTGCGCTTCAATCTCATCCCTGCTCTCGAGCAGTTCTGCGTTCTTTTTAATGAACTCTTGATTTAAGAATTTGATCTTAACGAAATTGCGTAAGAGCACCACGATAAGAATTACGAGAAGACCTAAACTAGATGTTATCGTAATTAGAATTTCTTTACTTTGACGAATTTCATTTTGCTGCGCCTGTAATTTTGCATTTTGTAATTCAATCTCTTGCCTTTTTGCATTCAGTTCGTACATGTTCTGAAGAATTGAAATGCGATTGCTCACGCCAGCGTTGAAAAGTGAATCCTTTAAAGAGTCATAGAGCTTCGTGTATTTGGTTACCAGTGGAAGGTTATTTTCGGCCGAATAGAGTTCTCTCTTGTAATTATAAACATCGATCATGACACTTGCACTTCCTATTTCCCTTGATAAATCCTCCGCCTTCGATAAGTAGGCCCCAGCTTCCTTTAGTTTTTTTAATAAAGTATAGATGTTGCCGATCTTCGCATATCCATAAATCATTCCCAATCGATTATCGATTGAGGTCGACAGCTTCAGACTTTGGAGTTCAAGATCCAATCCCGCAACGAGATTCCCTTCTTTTAAGTAGACATCGCCGATTTTAGAGAGAACCGAAGACATCCCGATGACGTCATTAATCTTGGTGCGTATTGCTAAGGCCTGCTTGAAATACGCATGGGCGCCTTTGTAGTTCTTTTCATTCACCAGCAAAAGCGCGATAAGATTATAAGCACCACTCAATTCTCTCTGATGATTACCGCTCATGGCAGACGAAAGTGCCTTTTGTGCAAATTCTTTGCATAGAGGGTATTGTTTCATGTCATAGTAGCTCAGGGCAATTCGGATCAATGCCCTTGTGTGTTCCTTTTTGAAATTATTCTTTTCTGATATTTCGAGTGCATTATATCCGTTTTTCAGGCTCGCTTCGTAATTGCCCAGTTCTTCAAATACTTCCGTAGTTTGTAACAAGAGTTCCGTTAATTCCAGCGGGATTTGGTTCGCCTCAAAGTAGTTTCTGGCCTTATCAAAAAAATAAATTGCCTTTTTGTAATCAGCTTGTTGCGCAAATATTAATGCCTTGTGCTGTCGGATTAGATTTATTTCCACATTTTCCAGCGTATCCCTCCCCAACAAGGCTTGCGACTTTTCAAGATAGGATAAAGCCGATTTATAGTCTTCCTTTTTTACAAAATAAGACGACAAGCGAATTGCCGTATGAGGTAGGTAAGTCTTATCCTTTAACTCCAATCTAACAGCCCAGGCCTTTTTCAGATAAATTAGCTGGCTATCCGGTTTCTGAACAATTTCATAATAGTCAGAAATTGTATTGTACAAAAAAGAGAGGTGGTATGGTTGGCCCGCATCCTTAAGGAGTTTGAGCGATGCATCAGCAAGCATTTTTGCTGAATCCCTCTGTTCCATGTTCTGATAAATGTCGCTGAGGCAGGCCAATCCATACCCAGCTAATTCCGACTCTTTTGTTGCCAGGGTTAACTTAATACACTTTTTTAAGACAGAAATTGCCGAGTCACCGTTGCCGGCAAAAAAATCGTAATGAGCTTCATTAAGTAATGCTTCGGCTTTTCCTTTATCGTATTTACTAAGCTCGCTAATTTTATAAGCCTGCTTGGCAGTATTCCTGGATTCCAACGGATTAATAGACGCTAGTTGCGAAGAAAGTTCATTCAAAGCATCTACTTTCGCTTTTCCATCCAATTGTCTTGAAATTAAACGAAGGCTGTCAATTGTTCTGGTTTGCGCATTAAGGGGTAACGGAATTGCAAGAATGTAAAAAGGCAATACAAGGATCTTGAAAAGTATTTTAATGTGATTCATTCGGCCTACAAGTCTAAATCAAACTTAGTAGTTGGATGTAACAAATGCTAATCCCAACTGGGATCGTTAGTTCAGGAGATGCACAACGCTGCACTTACCACAACTAAAAGTAAACCTTGCAACCAACAAAGGGATATTCAAATAAATTAACTTCGGATGGCAGTAGTGCGAAGACCGGATACACCTCGTCATTACTGACGGGATTTTGACTGGTAATTGGGTTCAGATTTTCCACAATGGATTAATGAATGTTAAATTGAGACAATTTGATTGCTGCTGACTAACAGATTTGTGCGATATTTAAGCAAGCCAAAAAGGCTAATTTGAAGAGGATTATTCAGCTAATCTGGCACTTATGAAAAGAAGGAACTTTATTCTGTTTGCAGGGGGTGCATTAGCGGTCATTGCCATCGCCAACCATTTCTTTGCCAACGTTGACTATCCCCGCGCGTTGGCTCTGCCGGGCTCGCTCACGCCTATTATGGATTCAAAAGAACTAAAAGAATTAGGGCTAGTTTATCGATCCCTGATTCCCGATGAATCACGGGAAAGAACAGTAGCAAAACGCTTAATGGAGAAATTATCCGCCGATGACAATGCTTTTACAACGTCTCTTGATGAAGTAATCAAAAAAGATTTTGCTGAAGGCAATATCATAGAAGTTAGAGGATGGATCCTTTCCAAGACCGAAGCCCGTCAGTGTGCGCTGTTTTCTTTTTCTCCAACACCTTCTCCATAATCTTTATGCATATTGATGCACGCAAAATTGAAAATCATTCGATCGTTGAAGGTGATGTTTGTATTGTTGGCGCTGGGGCGGCGGGAATAAGCATGGCGCTGGATTGGATAGGGTCAGTGCATAAGGTCATCCTTCTGGAAAGCGGAGGCTTTGCGTATGATGACAAGGTTCAGGATTTGTATAAAGGAAAATCAACCGGACAGAAATACTATCCGCTCAGGGCAAGCCGCCTTTCCTATTTTGGCGGCACTACCGGGCACTGGGCAGGCATGTGTTCTCCTTTCGATGAAATTGATTTTATGAAAAGAGACTGGGTGCCTGATAGCGGTTGGCCGATCACCCGGAAAGACCTGGATCCGTTTTATGCCAGGGCGAATGAGAAATTAAAACTTGGCCCTTATCGATACGATTTAGGTTATTGGCAAAAAGAAAAGCCAAACCTCAATCCATTTCCGCTCGATCAAAATGCAGTATGGCATAAAATGTGGCAGATCAGCCCTACCGGAGGTATGTTTGACGGGGGCGGATTCAACAAGTTTTACAAAGACGATATTGTCAAATCAAAAAACATCCATCTCTTTACATATGCCACGGTGGTTAATGTTGTGGCGAATGAAAATGTATCCAGCATCCGGGAAGTACAAGTCAAAAACCTGGACGGAAAAACGCATACGGTAAAAGCAAAGTATTTTATTTTGGCAGGCGGAGCTATTCAAAATGCGCGGATTTTGTTAACGTCCAACACACAAGCAAAAGCGGGATTGGGTAATGACCATGATGTGGTGGGCAGGTATTTCATGGAGCACCTTGAAATTCAAACTGCGGAGCTGTGGTTACTTAAACCATTCGATACAGCACTTTTTACCCGGGGCAAATTGTGGTGCGAATTGGCAATTACGGAGAAGGCCCAGCGAGAAAATAAAATTTTGAGCGGAACAGCTGGCCCAAAACCACTTGTCGAGTCGCGCCTTACCCTGCCAAGAATGGAAGCATGGCAAAATGAGGATCCAAGAAAATCGAGGGATAACATGCTAAAAAACAGGATGGATGCCAGCGAAGCGGCTAAAAAAGAAAATAAGGGTGCTATTGCTAACGCCTACGAGTTTCAAACCCGCATGGAGCAGGCCCCGAACCCTGATTCGCGTATCACTATTGGTCCCGAGAGGGACGAACTTGGAGTTCCGTTGGCTAACCTTCATTGGCAATTAACTGATTTGGATAAAAGAAGTGTTAGAAGAATCAATCAGGTGATTGGCTGGGAAGTGGGTAAGGCGGGTTTTGGTCGGGTGAAGCTCAAAGATTTCTTCCGCGATGACAATGATAAGAGTTGGCCGGATGGTACGAATGCCGGATGGCACCACATGGGTACAACAAGGATGGGCACTGATCCTAACAAAAGCGTAGTCAATTCGGATTGCCAGGTGCATGGAATAGACAATTTATTCGTAGCAGGCGCGGGCTGCTATGCTACTGCTGGCGCACCAAATCCCACCCTTACCTTGATTGCGCTTTCCTTGCGATTGTCGGATTATGTAAGGGTTCGCCTTCAGTCCGCGTGAAAATTTAAATATTTCATTTGGGATCTATCTAACATCGGCCAGCGTTATGTCCTTGGTCTTTCATCATTAGGTACCGGTTTAGTTGACATGCCAGCAACTTTCATAAAGCAAGCGCTAAACAACCGAATACCTTACCGTACTGTAATTGCCAGGTCGTCATAACAAGGTTCAGTTCACATGCCGGCGAAAACTCAAGCAATCGCCTTCTAACCCTATTGCGGCCGTGTCCGGTTAATCCAGACTTCGGCCACGATGAGGTGCAAAGTGAATCCAATCCAAAGAGCAGAGCCAAAAAAATCACGAGGGCCCAGCCCGGTAAGGGAACTGGTTGCGAAAAAAACCCCTACAATGGGTCGAGTGGTGGTCACTGCCATGCCAACAGCAAAGGCACGAATCATCCATTCGCGGTGCAATGCCGTTTGATGGTTGCGGATGTGTACAAAACCTTTTAACAAAGCGAACAAAAAAAAGATACCGAAAAAAGTGATGGCGGTAGTCTCGCTTACTCCGCTTACAGGTATGGTGAACCCCATGATGATGCCGGTAATCCCAATTAAAATTCCAAGAGCAATTACAATTCGTCCTATCCACCGGTGAACCCAAGGCCGTTGCGCCCTGATCCGTTTCACAAACTGAGCGAGTCCCAACACCACAAACAGGATGGCTGGTAAAATGTGAATCATTGTTAGAATCGGATTATTGACAAAACCTTCTTCAGGGAAATAAGGTATTCCTGTGATGGGTGGAGCGGGTTCGTAGCGACCTTGCAGAATTGGTATTAGGAATAACATGCGCCTGAAAATCATCCCCAAGCCGATAAGCGATAGAAATATCCCGGCTCCCCAAATCAGTCGATGTTTTGGCTTTTTCAATTTTAATGAATAGTTAACGGAAGACAGCGTGTATCGATAAATTGTTACAAAGCCGCGAAAAAAAAGAAGTTCAACTTACCACGCAACAACGTGAGAACGTCGAGAGGTATCATTTTCAAGACAATTAGTTTGTGGACAGATTACCAGGGAAATGAAGCACGGGTGAAACAATTGTGGGGTAATGCAGAGACAAAATTTACCTGGTTTTCGATATAGGAATTCCAATTTGTAAAAAGAACAAACGGCCAAATCACCTAGCGTACTGCATGCGAGGACAAACTAAAAATTTTCATCATCGCATTGAACGTGTCTACGCAACTATGGCGCTACAAATCTTTGACTGGAATCTCTATTTTCTTGTTTCCACGCTGAAATAATACGGATAAGCAGCAATAAATTTCCTAAATGATGAATCAGAAATTAGCCTTTGCAACCTTTCCAGGGAATCTTGTGCCTCCTGTTCAAACCCTAACCCAATAGACTCCAGGATATGCTGTTTCAAAATTTTTACTGAATTCGGCTTGGCAATCAGGCCATCAACCAGCAAGGAAAAATTCTTAAGCCGATCGATTGAGTCGCGGGCGAAATACCTTGAGGCAGCAACAATCCCTTCTTCAAACTGGTTGTTGGCCTTTATCAGGTATTGGTATTTTGATCTGGCGACTTCTTGGTTTCCGTTGTGTTCCGCCAACAAAGCCTCGGCATAGATTTTTTGATTCAAAGGAATTTCACTTTGCAGGCTCAGTTTTTTTTGCACTGATAACCACTCCCCCTTAGCGGCTGCAATCATCAAATCAAGTTGGTCGATTTCCTTTTTGATTTTTCTGCTGCTATATCCCTCAATGAACCGAAGCTGGTGGGATGCCTTTCCTATTTCATCTAAGGCGAACCATTTTTTAACCCGATCTACCTGTGCTTGTGCACGGATATTTACTTCTTTAATTGAAGAGCTCATACTCCGAAAAGAGGAAGAGTCTTGTAAGGCTAACTTGTATTTACAGAAATAGTAATTTTCTTCATCGTTCATGTTCACTGTCGTTAAAGGGCTGCTGGTCAGAACTTTTTTCATCATGGCAGCAAAGGCAGCCAAGTCATGATTCTTAGATCGACTCAGGGTATCCCAACTTACGATTGCCTTTGCCAGGCTATCTGATTCCGTCTCGCTAATCGCCTGATGATAAAGCGCCAGGGGCTGTTGCCGGTCCGCGGCTATTTTAAAATAGGTAGAAGCCACTTCCGGATTACCTTGTTCCAGCAACCATAATCCGATCAACGAAAAGATTTTTCCGTCACCGGCCGTAAAGGCAACTCCACGACTTATCTCCAATGCCTTCTTTACTTGACCTTGCGCATACAGCGCACAAGAAGACGCAATTAAAAGCTGTTCTTTAAAGTCATCGTTCTCTGGTTTTTGTGCCAATTGCAAGGCCCGTTTAATCAATGAAGTGTCTGCATTTTCCTTTTGGTTGATGAAGTAATTGCAAAGCAGCGAAGCCCGATATACCGAAAGGGAAGAATCCGGATTAAAATTCCCCTCAAAACTAACGACCTGCCCTTGTCCGTTGGCCGATGCAAGGGCATTCACGTTAACACCACTTTTTTTTGCTTCATTGAATGATATTAATGTATCCGCAGAACGCTTGATTTTAAAGAGCGCAGACGCTCCCCAATAATTAGTTTCTCCTACTTCTTTTGTTTCCGCTGATTTTTCAGCCCGGCGAAAAAAATATATAGCAGAATCGATGGATTTTAACTTCAAGAATGACAAGCCAACTGCATTCAAAAGTTCACCGCTTTTGGAAAAGTATTTTTTCCCTTCATCTAATAGCAACGCGGCTTCCAATAAATCACCTTGGGAGGAATAAGATTTGCTTAGGTTAAGGTAAATCGGAACACTGGGTGTCCAATCCTTCGCTTTTTCATATTCCTTCTTCTCTTTAAACGAATCGTAACGTTCCGCGTAAATACTTGCCAGTCCATAGTGAGCGTGAAGGTTTTGATCCCTGAACTGAAGTGATTTCAAATAATACGCCTCTGCGGTTACATCATCCTTCTGGGCTAAATACAAATCACCATAAGCATGATAGTACGAAGCAGTAGCCTGGTTGACATAGATTTTCCAGTACACCACCGATGAGAGAACGGCATACGTGGCAATCACGGACATAATTCGAAAGGTGAAATACGGCATCGTTTCCGGTTTGAACAACACCTTGTACACCGGCATATTCTTTGCCAACATGGGTCCAAAGTTGGCAATGACGTACAAAGCAAAAACTATTCCTGCTCCAACATGAGCGGCTATGATTAAATCATCGAACGCATCGATCATCATGTCGCTGGCGGAAGCAAAGAAATAACCGATCGTAGCAAATGTTATAGACATCAACGAACAATAAAAGGAAAGGCCGATCGATTCAGACGAGAAGAGATGTTTATACATCGATCTTCGTTGGTGAAATCCCCACAAGCCAAGAACGGCAGATAGTGTTAGAATGAAAAAGGAGTTCACCGAGAGAAAACTCCAGTCAATGATATGCATTTTGGAGGCAAACATCAATGAAAGGTTGATCAGGTAAGCCACCGTAAGTACCAAAAAATGCAGTAAGCTTCTGGATGATTTTGCACGCTGTGTCGTAATCGTGACAAAGGCGACGATGATTTCATGCGACACCATCAATACGAAAATCAGGCTCAAAATAATTCCGAAAATTAATCCGTTAACGGAAACATGAAGAAGTGGCGCATCGACTTTGCTAAAGAAACTCAATATCTCCCCGGTCGCCATTATCAAAATCAGGAAACTGAGTAATCGCTTGCCGAATGTTGTTTCTTTTTTTATGGAATGAAAATAAAAAGCCAGCCCTCCGAAGAGAACCACTAAAACGACTGCGATTGTTTTATTAGTTAACCCGAAAGCCTCGATTGCCTCCAGCCGAAGGCTGCCCAAGAAAAGCATCACGAAACCCATTCCCATCAAAAACCAAAATCGCGTGAATGTTGAAATAATCGAAATAAAAAGTAAAAAGGAAATGGAAAGTGCGGTTAAGAAAATATAGGCCGCGAAAACATTGGGTTGGAGACGGCTTCCAAAGATGTTTTCAAGAATAACATAACTATCCGCCGGGATAGCGATGTTAATCAACCCAACCTGGAACGTGTGTATAATGGATTCGACTTTCTGAACTTGCTGAAAGTGGTCATAGGTGATAACTGGTGCAGGCGATGCCAGCCAACTCTGCCAATAAAAAATAATAGCCAGTAATATTAAAACTGAGCAAAACCTGAAAATTATCCTTTCCGATTTATGCCACGATTTCCATGAATCAAAAAAAGACATAGGGCGTTAACAGATAACTAAGGAATTTTTTATGGATGTCATCTATTCTAAAACCTTGGGAACGAGAAAGTAGTTTTCGTCTTTTCTTGGAGCGTTTTTTAAAGCATTTTCATGACTTAAATGAGGTTTTGCTTCGTCTTCCCTAAAGGAATTGATTTCGTGACTCATGGTAGTGAGCGGCTCAATACCCTCAGTGTTCACTTCGTTAAGTTTTTCCACGAAAGCGATCATGTTACCTAAATCACTAACCATTTTTTCAGCATCCTTTTCATCAAACTCAAGACGCGCCAAGTGCGCAATCTTATGCAACGTTTCCTTATCTACTTTCATGGTTACTTTCTTAGGAGCAATTTATTTATCGATTCTGTTTTTCAATTTCAGCTTGGATAATTGAATAAGTGTCTTCCTTTAGTTTTTTTGTATCGGCCAAGGTCATTCCCAGGGTTTCGATCGGTTCATGAAAAATTACACGTACTCTTCCCCGATATAATCGTATTGGATTTTTGTCAGGTAAAATTATCCAATTGAAGGGAATGGTTACGGGGACAAGAGGAATTTGTTTTTCAATAGCCGTTCGGAAGGCGCCATCTTTAAAGTTTCCCATCATTGGAGGATGTTGTGAAATAATTCCACCCTCAGGGTAAATGACAAGGCTTTTGCCTTGATCGATGGCACTCATCGAAGCCAGCAGCGAGTCGCCACGGCTGCGCAGGCTCTTGCGATCCACGGTAATATGAAGCTTTCTATACATGAAGCCAAAGACGGGCAGTTTTTCCATGGAATTTTTCCCGACAAAAATGGTGTTGATTGGATTGAGCCCCATCGTAGGAATGTCGAGGTATGAAAAATGATTAGGGCAAAAAACATACGTCCTTTTTGGGTCCAGTTTAGATCGGCACTCCACTTCATAGGGAAGGGGAACAAAGATGAACATCAACTTAGCCCACCAGCGGTTAAAGATGCCCGTGAGTTTAAATTGAGATGGAAAAATAATTGGAATTAACAATAGAGGAAAAAGTATTAGAAACCAGAAGATGAAAACGAAGAAACCGTAATACGTGTGAAGCGCTCTTAAAAATTTCATTGGAATGATTAAAGGAAGCTTTTCCTGAATTTTTAAACGTTACTTTTTGTGACCGGCTAAGGAATCAAAATCAGCTCTGTTTGCCTTCCATCAATAAACCGAAATCCTGTTTCATCAAAGAAGCCGTCTTCTTCGAGCATAATACGAATTTCCTTTTTCCACTCAACGACTGATACGGTTGCATTCAATTCAATCGAGTACGCCGTATTCATGTGCAGGGGGTATTCACCCGTGAACGGTACGCCACCTTGCATGTCCCACATGCCGATGGTGGTTCCAGCTGCGTGACCATGATAGCCGATCGGATGGGTGTAAATCGAGGGAGTAACCCCCTGATCGATCGCTTGTTTGCGTGAATCGGCCAGGATTTGGTTACCGGTTTTTCCCGTCTTAAAATTTCCGGTAAGAATATCCTGCAATTTATTTCCTTGTTTGAAAGCATTTTTCAAAAACTCAGGAGCACCTCTTTCGCCTGCTTTCAAAACATAAGCATGTTGCTGCGTGTCGGTGTTGAGTCGTAAATAGGTGATGCCAAAATCAACGTGAAGTAAATCGCCGGGAACGATAACATGAGAATCATCTGCACCCATCCGTTGAATTTCCACGGAAGGATGAAACCAGGTATCCAACGTTAATGATTTTATTTTTTCACGGTACCACCAAACTACATCGTCCGTTGTTGTAACCCCGGGTTGAATCACCCGATCTGAAAACCCTTCGGCAATAATTTCGTGCGCAATATGGCAAATCTGCTGGTAGATAATCATTTCTTTTTCAGAACGCGTTTCCAGCCAACTCACGGCCAACGGCTCTGCTGAGACAACATTTTTTTGAGTTTCTTTTGAAAGCGTTTTTAAAAGCACCTGATAATCGTTGGCAGAAATACCATCGGCATGACCGTAGCTCGAAGAAATGTTGACACCGATTTTTTTAGGTTTTCGCTCTTCAATAGTCTTTCCCAGTTGCGCCCATTGGTCCGGCTGCTTTTCGGGATCCCACGCACGTTTAAATGTTTTTCCAACATCGTAGCGCGCCACCGCCAGGTATTCCATTTCTTTGCCCGGCCCTTTATCAAAAACCACCAGCATCGTTGTTCTGCGCGCAGCCATCCACGTAGCAGGCAACATGGTTTTAATAACCGGGTCTTCATTGTATTCGCGCGAAATGATCACCCACATATCAAACCCCTCCCTGCGCATAAGGTTGGGAAGCAAATTTTTCAAACGATCATCCAACAATTCATCGATCACGTTGGCCTGATCGCGTTGTGACAAAATGAGGGGATATTGAGCATCAAGGTTGGTAAATAATAATAGAAACAATAAGGTGTTAAAATATTTCATAGTGTTTGGTTTATTCTTTCCAAAAAGGAACGACGAGTTTTTCCTTATAGCGATAAAACTCTTCGCCCTGCATTTGAATCGTGAATTCGTTTTTCCCTTTCGGCAATTTGTCAACGGACAAATAGGTAATAATGCTAATTTGATCACTGGGTTTTCTCGTGTACCGTATCCATTCTAGACTTAGGTTTAAACCCATCCTAAAAATAAAGAACAAGCTTACTCTCCATCTCCCAATATTGGTCGATATAAATGAGGTAGAGAAAATGAGCCCATTTAATTTATCAAGTTGAATGATCTGCTTCGTGAGGTTTGATTTTTTCGGTTGTGCTAAAAAATGACCCGATAAGTTTAACCTGCTAAAATTAACGCCCTCAGGATAAGCATTCCTCAGGCAAATCAATGCTATCCAAAACCCTTGGAGAAGAAGATGGATGATAAACCCAATGGTCACGCCATGCACCACTAAAACCAACAACGTTTCATTGAGTCCGGGAAGGTATGTTGTCGCTCTAAGCGATTGTCGAAAAGGGATTAGCAGATCAACCAATTGAAACAACGAAAAAATAGCGCCACCTGAAATTAATATCTCCGCCTCCCAGGAATTTTCCTGAAGGTGCTTGAGCCACTTGGGAGTTTCATTTTTTACGATCTCATCCATATTTCAGGATAGCTTTATAATGCATCTTTCTCCTTTCAAAACTTCGCTCGCATTCTCTACTTCAATGGTTGACTTGGCATCATCCATTTCAATACGTACTTTTTCCCTAATTTCTCTCACTCTCATCGCTTCAATAAAACGTTTGCTATCTTCTTCGTTTTCCAAAATCAATGCGGGCACTTCCATCGGCTTGTTGTCATCCCCTTTGGCTACCATCGTGAAGAAACAGGAGTTCGTGTGCTTGATCACACCGGTCTTTACATTCTCTGATTCTACACGAATCCCTACCATTAATGAAGTGCGGCCTACGTAATTGACTGAAGCTTTTAAGGAAACCAGTTCACCAACTTCCACCGGTTGTAAAAACTCGACTTTATCGACAGATACGGTTACGCAATACGTGCCCGCGTGCTTACTGGAGCAAGCATACGCAACTTTGTCCATCATTGACAATAAGATACCTCCGTGAATTTTCCCGCCAAAGTTGGCATACGAGGGGATCATCAGTTCAGTGATGGTGGTTTGTGAGTCTTTGACAGGTTTAGCCTCCATTGCAAAAAAGTTTCTCAAAAGATAAGAAACTCTGCGAACCTCTGCGTACTCTGCTGTTAAAAATTTTAAGACTGGAATGCACAAAGGAATCCATTTAAAGTCGTGAAGGAGATGATGAGTCAAAATAGAGTTGCTTGTTTTAGTTTCCTGCTCATCTGATGAAACCGCAGCACCATGGCGGTTGCAGTAAGGGTAAGGCCAATCAGCAGCCCCATCCAAATACCATTGGCACCCCATCCTATTTTGAAGGCGAGCAAATATCCCAAAGGAAGGCCGATGATCCAGTACGCAATGAAGATGAACACCGAGGGAATCTTTACATCATGCAAACCGCGTAACGCGCCCAAACAAACCACCTGAACGCCATCGCTGAGCTGGAAGAATCCGGCAATGATGAGCAACGGTGAAGCAATGGCAATTACTTCCGGGTCATTTACATAAAGTGTTGGTAAAAAATTTCTACCCGCTACAAAAAGCAATCCCCACAAAAACATGATCGCCATTGCCAGTGAAAGCAAAACAAAAGCAACGGTGCGCAGCGTGGCAAAATCTTTCTTGCCCAATTCATTGCTTACGCGAATGGCCGCGGCAGCTGCTAACCCCGAAGTAGTCATGTAACTGATGGTAGCAAGATTGATGGCAATCTGATGTGCTGCCAGGGTTTTTGTGCCAAGCCAGCCCATCATTACAGCCGACAGGTCAAATGCAGCCACTTCAAAAATAAATTGAGCGCCAGCAGGCAAACCGATGTGCAGCATTTTACTGAATAACGAATGTGAATACTCTCCGATCGAAAAGCCGTGCCTGAATTTCTTGAAACGTGGAGCATGATAAACATACAAGGCAATTCCTCCTGCCATCAGCACCCGGGAAGTCAACGTCGCCCAGCCGGCGCCAACCAGACCCATTGCCGGCAAACCAAGACGACCAAAAATAAAAATGTAATTCAACGGAACGTGGATCAGGTTACTGCCGATCACCGCCACCATGGCAATACGGGTGAGGGACAAGCCCTCGGTGAACTGCCGGAAGGTTTGAAAAATTAAAGTGGGGATAATGGAAAAGGTGATGATGCCGAGATAAGGAATGGCTTCGGCCACCACATCTTCCGGTTGATCGATGTGGTACAAAATATTTTTAGCGGCCATCACTACTGCTACCAGAATAAAACTGTTGATGAGGTTGATGGCTAATCCATGCTTCAGTACCGAACTGATTTTGTTGTCGTCATTCTCACCTTGCCCTGCAGCCACCAATGGCGTGATGGCATAGGAAACACCAATGCCGAAAAGTAAAATCACATTGAAGGCAACATTGGCGAGCGATGAAGCCGCGAGTGGCACGGCACCCACATGACCGACCATCAGGCTATCTACAACCCCCATCATCACGTGACCGAGCTGGCTAAGCATCACGGGCACAGCTAATTTCAAGCTGGAAGAAATGTGGGGAATGTATTTCGAAAAAATCATTTTGATGAATAGGATAGCCTTATCCTGTTACATCAAATATGAAACTCTTCTCATTGAATTCAAACGTCTTTACATCGTAAACACGCTCCGTAAATTCTACTTTGTTATTTTGATCAATAGTAACCACCGTGGAGCAGCGCGAACCATAGTTGGGGCTTTTGATGAACATGGAGGAAAGCATCCGCTCACGCTCAAGGCCTACGCCAGTATCGGGAAGTTGGTCATCAGGGGCTTGGTAATTATCGTACAAACCGTTGAGTAGCTTAGTTGTTTCAATTTTTCCCGCTGTAAATAAGCGGCTCATTTTTTCTTTTCCGTCTTTCACCTTCGGCCAGGGCGTGTCGAGTAAGGCATTGCTCAACCCATGAAAACCGTTTTCGACTTTTGCAATGCCGTCTTTGTAATTGGAGAGATAAAATAATTCTTCCGCATTACCAACGATCAGATTAAATCCGTTGTAATCATTTTTGTTCTTCTCAATCGCTTTCAAATATTTTTCGGGCGTGTCATTCGATAATAGAAAACCAGTAACTAAATGCCCGCGCGAAGGCACTTGTGATTTCAAATTTTTCAGGTCACGATAATTCGTCACCATCGCGATACGGCCGTTTTTGTTCATGGCCATCCAGGTGCCGCACGTGCCGTCAGGTTTCTTTGCTTCCAAATCTCTTCCGCCAACGATTTTCGGGTGATCCATCCAGAATTCAGCCGGCGCGGTTTGGCGTGCGTAAAACTCATCGCGATTGGCGGCTACAATCAGCTTGTAATTTGGATGTTGATGAAGGGAAAGAAAGATGAGGCACATCAATTTTCACCAACGTAGAAACTAAAGATCTCTCCTGGCGGCATGGCGTTTTTTGCGTGATTGAAATTTAAATTCGCTCCACGCCAAGCCCTGGTTTGTCAGAGCAAGACATGATGCCGTCCTTCAAAATAAATCCGCCTTTCACCACATCGCGCGCCAAGTCCAGGCTTCCATCCAAGTCGATGTATTTGGTGTTGGCACAGGCAAACGAGACATGAAGTGCGGCGGTTATGCTTACAATACTTTCGTCATTGCATCCCCAGAAAAGATCAACGCCTTCCAGCGCACCAATATCGGCAATCTTCAACGCCTGACTAATGCCTCCACACTTCATTAACTTGATATTAAAAATGCCGGTGGCGCGCGGTGGCTTCACTAACTCCATGGCGCTCATCGGAGTCAGCAACGATTCATCGGCGGCAATAATTTTCCGAATGTGATCGGGCAGTTTTTTTAAGGCATCAATCTCTTTGGCAGGAAGCGGCTGTTCAATCAACTCAACATCGAGGTGTTTTGTTTTCTCATAAAACTCAATTGTTTTTGCAGAATCGTACCCCTGGTTAGCATCAATCCGAATCACAAATTTCTTTCCGAATTTTTCGCGGAGCTTGACAATGCGTTCAATATCCTCCTGCAGGTCGATTCCTAATTTTATTTTCAATACTTTGAAGCCACGCTCACCATATTCCTGTGCTTCTTTCAATGTCTCTTCCACATTTTTTATTCCGATCGTGTTGGAGGTTGGCAAGGACTTAATTTTTTGCCCGAGGTATTTCACCAGTGGAACATCCAATAGTTTAGTAAAGGCATCGTACAAGGCGATGTCAAGGGCGGCGCGTGCGGCAGGATTTTTTGGAAATTTCTGCCATACTTCAAAAGTCAGTTGATTTAATTCCCTGATGTCACGTCCCACCAGAAATGAGATATTATTTTCATGCAAGGCGTCTGCGCACGATTGGAAATATTCACCGGTTACGTATTCACTCGGATTGCCTGCACCGATGCCTGTAATACCATTGTCGAGCGTAATCTCAACAAATGCATTGTTCACTTCATCCACTGTTTTAAAAGCGATGGTGTAAGGCTTGGTGTTGCCCAGATCGGCTGTCCAGGATTTGATGGATTTGATTTTCATAAATAAGTCGTAAGTAAAAAGTATTAAGTAGTAAGAAATTCAATGCATCAGATCACGAAGACTTCCGTTTGGAATCCTCAATCATTTTTTTAAAAATAGGAACCAATTTTTCCACACCGTCTTCGAGCGGGAGAATGGTGGTAATGCCCAATTCATTTTCTTTGACTACTGCCCATGCGCGCGCATCGGCTTCTTTCATCTTCATGGTGTTCACCGTCAGCGCCACGGTTGGCGCGCCATACGTTTTGATTAATGCAATTTCGTCTTTTATATCCGGAATGTTGTCTTTGTAATCCTCCATGCCCTTGTATTTTTTTCGGGCGGGATTATGCTGTAATACGGCTGCATCAGCATCGGCACTGATTAGCCATTCTGCTCCGGCTGGCCCACTGGGATTGCGCAAGCTTGATTGTCCTTCAATAAAAATGATATCGGGCTTTGCTTCCTTCCAGCATTGTACGATAGCATGCTCCATTTCACCTGAAATAAAATCGTTGAGGGTGCTGTCGAAAATAAAACCATATTTCGCCCCTTGCATCCAGCCCGTCTGGCCGGTGTAAATCATCTCGGCTTTATAACCTGCCTTTTGCATGGCCTGCATCAAAAAGCGAGTCGTGGTGCGTTTGCCTAATGCGCAATCGGTTCCCAGTACGGCAACTTTCGGACAACGAACCTGACTGATTTCTCCTGACCAGAAATGCAGGTCTTTGAACTTCTTAGGCTTGCGCACGTCAATGATTTTCACCTTCTTTTTTTTCGCCAATGCTACGAGGTCAGCGTGATCGGAAACATAATCATGCAGGCCATTCACAATGCTGTAACCCAAAGAAATTGCTTCCCGCAACATGACTTGTAATTCCTTCGGCAGTACCCCCCCTTTTGTGGCTACTCCAATAATGCAATACTTTGCCTTCTTTTTTGACGTAGCTCTAAAATCCTTGAGCGATGCGTATACCCGGATGTCTCGCTTGCGTCCATCCAATACCTCACCGGCATCTTTGCCGGGATATTTTTTGTCGATGACACCGATAATGTTAAAACGTTCTGTCCCTCGTATAAGTCCGTGAGCCGTTTTTGCATGGTCGGTATCTAAGAAACTTGACGTGATTACAATTGCATTACTTTTTGCCATAACTAAAAAAATTTAAGGCGCGAAAATTCGGTGAAAATCGGCTAACGAGCAACACTTTAATGGTCGTAGGATAATTTAAATTCAGATAAATCAGGTTTATACCTGCGTTTGCGTTTTTTTTCATATTGATAAACTACCTTGCCCAGGTTGCGCATAAACGGATAACCCAACTTGTGATACTCATACCGGTTGTCATTATAGATGCCATCGATATTGGTGTTAATCACAGCGGAAAGCATAAACTCCACACCATTTTTAAAATCAACGATGTAAGCATTGTCGATCAAATAGCCATAGGCATCTCCGATTTTATTAAAAATCCGAATGTCTGCAGGAATCCGTTTCTTGCTTTCTCCGAAGATCAGAAATTTGCAGTACGAGTCAACATAGACTTTGTCTTTTTGATAGGCTGGATATTTCGTTTCGCGCGGCCATTGTGACATGTATTGCATTACAAATTTCCGGTCAGCCTCTGTGATATTGAATTTCCTTTTGGGATCAATTGACTCAGGAAATAAAACAGCTTTTAAAATCTCTTGCTGTTCCTGAAGCGGATACGAATTTTTGTAAGTGAAATCAAAAGGCTTGTTTATGAATTGCGTTTCGTTTTTCATAAACCCAACTCCACGAAATACTTTTCGCGTTGGTTTGATCGAATCCGGATTCACGAGCATCGGTTGATTATGTATTAAAGAGTCATTCCGTACAAAGCGCACGGCCTCAGTATGCCGGTTTTCATCAGGCTTCAACGGTCGCTCCAATCGATGAAGAATACGCATGTTGTAGCCTTTGCCTTTTAATATTTCATTAACCGCTTTTTGCCCCATGAATTCATAGAGCCGGTTATTGCCATCGTTATCACTGACGAGTAAAATTTTCTTCGCGTAATGAGCAATGGATGGCAGCCCGCTTTGGGATGTCGAATCTTTCTTCACTGATAGTTGACCGGAATAAACACTGTCATGAAACATGGGAGTAAACTTGCTGAGGCCCACGATATTCATCTGGTTTATTTTTTCCAATGCCAGCAAAACCATTGGTAGTTTTACGGTGCTGGCCGGGTAAAAGTAGCTGGTCGAATCCACATGAAAATAGAAAGACCTGAAATGCGGGCGATTTAATGAATCGCGGTTGATTTGTGTATAGATAATCTGGACTTCGAGAGAGTCTCTGTTCTTAAGGATGTACCGAAATTTAGACAGATGATTCTTCATCATATTCTCTACCAAAAATTGATTTTCAGTGAGACGATGAGAACACGCAGCTACCGTCCATCCTAGTATTACCAATCCGAAAACTTTTTTCATTCTTCGCAAAGTAACTTCTGTACCTTTGATTTTTCTAAGGTTAGTTAATTTTATTTTGAATATGACCAGGCTTTATGGCATAGTTTTTTTAATGGTAAGCTCCCTGAACAGTATTGCCCAGGACGCGGGAAAAGCCCGCCGGGTTGACAGTGTTTTCCAAACGTTAAACAAGGAAGAAAAGATTGGTCAGCTTTTTCTTGTGCGTGCTTCATCTTACGATTCGAAAGATCAAATTCAAAATCTAATCAATCAGGTCAAGGCAAGAAAAATCGGAGGCTTAATAATCAGTCACAGCGGGCCGATGGGTTATGCAAGGCTGGTTAATCTGCTTCAAAGCCAGTCGAGAATTCCATTGCTTATTGTTTCGGATATTTCCAAAGGCATTTCCGAAACGTTTGACAGCACCATGAATTTTTATGACAAAACTATTTTGGATGCCATTGGCAATGACAGCTTAATGAGAGAGCTGAAAAGGGAAATTTCCAGGCAAAAAGAAATCCTTGGCATTCATGATCAGTTTTCCCGTGAGAGTGAGTCCATCAGAAATTTAAGGGTCGGTGATGTTCAACGAATTTCAGTTACCCTGAAGACGAAAAAAGGTGATGAAGAAACTCAGGCATTTACGAATGGAAATGATTTTTTATCAGACCCGAAAAATATTGATGCCGCGATCAAATCAATTTCAAAAGCGACCAGGAAAAACAAGGCGTTGGCTGATCAACTAGATCGTTCAGTCAAAAAAATCCTTTCTGCGAAGTACGAGGTAGGTTTAGCCACCAGGAAATTTATAAACACCAATAACCTTTTTCATAGACTTCATTCGATAGAGGCACGTTTACTCAAGCAACAATTGGTTGAAGCGGCCATAACAGTTGTTCAAAACAGTTCTGAACTTATTCCGATTCAAAAATTGGATGATCAAAAATTCGCGTCGATCAGTGTTGGTAGGGAAAGTGACAATGAGTTTACATTTTTCCTTTCCAAGTATGTTGGTTTTGAGCATTTCACGATGAAATCGGAAAACGACACGTCTGAACTCTTACCTCAACTTAAAGACAAGGACGTCATTATCGTTGCTTTATTTCCTTCTGCTGACTCGCTGGCTAAACATGTAGCAGGCCAAATCAACAAGTTGGCAAAGACTCATCAAATCATTGTGTGTGCTTTTGGAAATCCGGGCTCACTAAGTTGTTTTGAAAACATTCCGACGCTTATGGTATCCTACTTAGATGCCCCTGGCTTTCCAAAAGCAACAGCGGAAATTATTTTTGGAGGAATAAAAGCCCAGGGGAAACTATCAATAAAAATTTCAGATGCTTTGCCTGAAGGAAAAGGCCTTCGAATCAATGGACTCCATCGCCTTTCATACTCCTCACCCGAGGCCGCCGGGATGGACAGCCGAACAATGGAAAAGATTGAATCCATTGCCAACGAGGCCATATCGATGGGTGGGACACCGGGTTGCCATGTACTCGTGGCCAGAGACGGAAAAATAGTCTATGAAAAATCATTCGGCTGGCTAACCTACGAAAAGAAAATACCGGTTAGCGATGAAACCATTTATGATCTTGCTTCAGTCACAAAAGTATCGGCTACGCTTCAAGGAGTAATGTACCTGCAGGAGAAAGGATTGATCGACATTAACAAAAAGGCGTCTGTTTATTTGCCGGAATTAAAAAAATCCAACAAAGAAGATTTCACGATTAAAGACATTATTACGCACCAGGCTGGACTTTGGCCGTACCTTCCTTTTTGGTCGGAGACTGTAAAAGACTCAGCGGCATTTAAAAAATACTATAACCGAACAGTGAGCGTGGAATACCCCTTTCCTGTTGCTGAAAATTTATTCGCTACTAAGTCGATGAAAGATTCGCTCTGGCACTGGATCATCAAAGCCAAAGTGCGCGATAAACCGGCCCGCTCTGTTTTTGATTATCGCTACAGCGACATGGGTTTTTACATTATGCAGCACCTCAATGAAAAATTGCTGGGTCAACCGCAGGAAGAATTTTTGCAAAAGAATATTTATCAGCCTATCGGAGCCTCATCGCTCGGTTATTTGCCCCTTCGAAGATTTCCGGCAAACCAAATTGCTGCCACGGAATATGACACTTTGTTTCGTAAGAGTTTATTAATCGGCTATGTTCATGATCAAGGAGCCGCCATGCATGGTGGCATTGCCGGACATGCCGGACTATTTAGTAACGCCAATGACCTGGCGAAACTCGGACAGATGTGGTTGAACAAAGGCAGCTATGGTGGTATCCGATTTTTCAAACCTGAAACCATTGAACTTTTTACGGCTAAACAATATGAAGACAGCAGACGTGGTTTGGGTTGGGACAAACCAGTGCTTAACGATGCAAGCAGCCCTACTTCGATGTATGCTTCGGCAAAAACTTTTGGTCACACGGGTTTTACCGGTACATGCATTTGGGTTGATCCGGAGTTTAACTTAGTCTATATTTTCCTTTCGAACCGCGTACATCCCGATATGAACAACACTAAAATATTAAATGCCAATATCCGTCCACGTATTCAGGAAGTCGTTTATCAGTCTATTTTTGACTATTGTAAAAATCATTCTTCCCCTGAAACCAAATAGCCCGAAATCGAGTTAAACACGAAACCGCAACCCTGTGGAAAAAATGAAAATAGGCATAGTTTGCTATCCAACCTTCGGTGGGAGTGGCGTGGTAGCTACCGAACTTGGCAAGGCATTGGCTAAAAAGGGGCATCCTGTCCATTTCATCACCTATAATCAGCCCAGCCGGCTCGATTTTTTAAGTGAAAACCTGTATTATCACGAAGTAGAATTTCGTTCTTACCCTCTTTTTGAATATCCACCCTATGAGTTGGCACTGGCCAGTAAAATGGTGAGTGTCGTAAAAAACGAAAGACTTGATCTTCTTCATGTTCATTATGCGATTCCTCATGCTTCAGCTGCCTACATGGCTAAACAAATTTTGAAAAGCCAGGGGATTTACATTCCAGTTATTACCACTCTTCACGGCACGGACATTACCCTGGTGGGTCGTGATGCATCGTATGAGCCTGTAGTCACCTTTAGTATTAACCAATCCGATGGGGTAACTTCAGTGTCACAGGATTTGAAAAAAGAGACGTATGAATTTTTCGATATAAAAAAGCAAATTGAAGTTATTCCCAATTTCATTGACCTGGAGAAATTTAAAAAACAAAAGAAAGATCATTTCAAAAAGGCCATCTGCCCGGATGGAGAAGCGCTGGTTGTTCACACTTCGAATTTTAGAAAAGTGAAAAGAGTAGGTGATGTGATCAATGTATTCTATAATATTCGAAAGGAAATTCCCGCCAAATTGTTGATGATCGGCGATGGACCTGAGCGCACGCACGCCGAGGCGCAATGTCGTGAATTAAATGTTTGCGATGACGTGCGTTTCCTCGGAAAACTTGAAGCTGTAGAAGAAGTACTGTCCGTTGCCGATTTGTTTTTGATGCCTTCTGAAAAAGAAAGCTTTGGACTGGCAGCCCTCGAAGCAATGGCCTGCGAAGTTCCGGTGGTCAGCACCAATACCGGAGGATTGCCGGAGTTACAAATACAAGGAGTGACTGGCTTTATGAGCAATGTGGGCGACATCAATGATATGACCATAAAGGCGCTGTTTATCCTCGATAAAAATAACCTTCCTCAGTTTAAAGCAAGCGCTTTGGGTAGAGCGAAGGAGTTTGACATTACCAACATCTTGCCGCTATACGAGAATTACTATCGGCAAATTTTAGAGAAATCTTCTATAAAAGAGCCCGTTTAAACCTTTTTCAATTGTTGGTGTCTGTATTTCGAACTAAATTTGCCGCCGGTATTTGAGCTATGGAAACCGTGATTAAACCCCAGAACCAAGGAACAAAACGATTGTTTAAGAATCCGATCCTTGAGAAGTTGACACGCACGCACATCTCCATTCCGTTGATTATCTTCTTTTCGTACGCCTCCTCCCTGCTGTATTGGAGTGTAACCCATACCTCTTTAACCATAGCGACTACCGTGCTGATGTTCTTTATCGGCATGATCGCGTGGACGTTAATGGAGTACTTCATTCACCGATATGTATTTCATATGACCGCTGAATCTGAAAAACGTGCCAAACTTCAGTACACGCTTCATGGGGTCCATCATGAATTCCCTAAAGATAAGGAGCGCCTTGCTATGCCACCCATTGTAAGCATCACGATCGCGACTTTGTTGTTATTCTTATTCCGGTTGATCTTAGGCGACTTTGTATTTTCTTTCTTACCTGGCTTTCTGGTCGGGTATGCGTCTTACTTATCCGTTCATTATATGATACACTCCTTCCAGCCCCCAAAGAATTTCTTAAAGATTTTGTGGGTTAATCACAGTGTGCACCACTATAAAAACGGGGAGGTTGTATTTGGTGTGTCATCTCCTCTTTGGGATTATGTGTTCGGAACAATAAACCGCTGACAAGGTAAAATTCTAAACGAGTTTAAAGCACAAAAGCCGCGAAGCGGCTTAAAAGTTTTTATAAACAGGTTGTTAAATTCTCGTTTCTTTCACCGGCTTTTGGGCGGGTGCTTTGGAATAAGTTGGGCAAGTATAGGTCGAACAGGCTGAAACCATCACCGTAGCAACTAAAATTAAAACCGCAACAGACTTTTTCATAGCTCTTTTATTAAATTCATTACAAAAATAGATGCTCCTTTCCTTGGGATATTTTAAATAACGGCTAAATTCTTACATAAGTTTCTAAAAGCAGCAAAATGTTTTGGATGCGACGAGCCGTTAAAATTTCGGGTTTTCCGAACATAAAGAGCAGATAATTGGTTTACCTTGAACGTATAAACTATGCTTGGACACCGATTTTCTAAATATAGCCCACCACCTCAGGACGGAAAAACAGATTTTGAAAAACTGTTAAAAGTTTTCATGCAGTTACTGCTGATCACATCCGGTAACGTTTCCGAAGCCCTTCAATGGCTTACTGAAGTGGACAAACAATATGGGCTTACCAACAAAGATTATGGAATCGGTGATTTTATCGAAGACCTCAAGAAAAATGGTTATATCACGGAGGAAGGCCCTGACGGGCAATTCAAACTCAAACCCAAAAGCGAGCAAAACCTTCGGCAGTCGGCATTGGAGGAAATTTTTGGAAAACTGAAGAAGACCAAACCGGGTGGTCACCAAACCCATCATAACGGCCGCGGCGATGAGCCAACTACCGATAGACGTGACTATGAGTTTGGCGATACGCTGGAGCAAATCTCCATGACGGATTCTCTTCGCAATGCGCAAGTCAATCACGGGCTGGAAGATTTTTTTATGACCGAAGATGACCTGGAAGTCATGGAAAATGAATTCAAATCTCAAACTTCCACCGTGCTGATGATCGACATTTCGCACTCTATGATTTTATATGGAGAAGACCGCATTACGCCAGCCAAAAAAGTAGCCATGGCATTATCAGAATTAATTACCACCAAATACCCGAAAGACACGCTGGATATCCTGGTCTTTGGTGATGATGCCCATCAGATCGAAATCAAGGATTTGCCCTACCTTCAAGTGGGCCCTTATCATACCAACACCGTTGCAGGACTTGAGCTGGCCATGGGCATTTTGCGCAGAAAGAAAAATAGCAACAAGCAAATCTTCATGATCACCGATGGCAAGCCAACGTGTATCAAGCAGGGAATTAAATATTACAAAAACAGTTTTGGCCTCGATCAAAAAATTCTGAATAAGACTCTTGACCTTGCTGTGCAGCTGAGGAAAATAAAAATTCCGGTAACTACTTTTATGATTGCTACTGATCCTTATCTCAAAGCCTTTGTTCGGGAATTTACCAAAGCTAACAATGGCAATGCCTATTACAGTAGTTTGCAAGGCTTAGGCAATTTGGTATTTGAAGATTTTAAAAAGAACCGGACGAAAAATCTGTAATGAATGTTAATAGTTATCCGTTATTAGCTTGATAGTGACGGGTACAATTAACGATTAACGATTAACCATTAGCGATGAACAAACCCAAGACACTCGGCGAGCTGAAAAGCACCGGATATCATTTCAGGACCATCAAGGATGAGTTGCGGGCCAACCTCATCACCAAATTGAAAAACAAAGAAAATGTTTTTGAAGGCATTTGGGGATATGAAGAAACAGTGATCCCGGATTTGGAAAGAGCCATCCTTGCCGGCCACGATATTAATTTATTGGGTTTGCGTGGACAAGCCAAGACGCGTCTCGCGCGCTTGATGGTGCATTTATTGGATGAATATATTCCGGTGACTGAAGGATCGGAATTAAATGATGATCCGCTCCATCCGATCTCCCGGTATGGAAAGGATAAAGTGAATGAGTTGGGAGATGAAACTCCGATCACCTGGTTGCATCGTGATGATCGTTACACCGAAAAACTGGCTACACCCGATGTTTCCATTGCCGATTTGATTGGTGATGTTGATCCGATCAAAGCGGCTTCATTGAAACTTCCCTACTCCGATGAACGGGTAATTCATTTTGGATTGATCCCCCGCTCGCACCGTTGTATTTTTGTAATCAATGAACTGCCCGACTTGCAAGCAAGAATTCAAGTCGCGTTGTTTAACATCCTCCAAGAAGGAGATATCCAAATTCGTGGATTTAAATTACGACTACCGTTAGAGATTCAATTTGTGTTTACGGCAAATCCGGAAGACTACACCAATCGTGGAAGCATCGTTACTCCTTTAAAAGACCGCATCGACAGCCAGATCATCACGCATTACCCGAAAACGTTGGAGATTGGAAAACGAATCACACAACAAGAGGCAAACATCCGCGTGGAACAAAATAAAATGGTTGCGTCTGCGGAAATTGCCAAAGACATTATCGAGCAGATTGCTTTCGAGGCACGCAAAAGTGAATTTGTCGATGCTAAGAGCGGAGTCTCTGCACGCCTTACCATTTCAGCGTATGAAAATTTAATCGCTGCAGCCGAACGAAGAAGCATCATCAACCATGAAAAAAATACGTTCATCCGTGTTTCTGATTTTATCGGTGTCATTCCTTCTATTACTGGAAAAGTTGAACTGGTTTATGAAGGTCAACAAGAAGGTCCTGGAATCGTTGCGCAGAATTTATTGGGAAAAGCAATTCGTACGCAGTTCGTCAATTACTTTCCGGATCCTGATAAATTCCGCAAGCAAAAAGAAAAAAGTCCTTACAAAAAAATCACCAACTGGTTTGGTGATGGAAACACCGTGGATTTATTACACGATTTGAGTAATGCCAACTACGAAAAAGCACTTCGTTCCGTGCCCGGTCTTCTGGATTTGGTCAACGAGTTCCAAAAGGGACAAGAGCCTTTGCTAAAATTATTTCTCATGGAGTTTGCCCTTCACGGATTGGCCGAATACAGTCTCATTAGTAAACATAATTTAATTTCCGGGCATCAGTTCAAGGATTTGCTCAGCAGTATGTTCAGTTTGCCCAACGATGACTCCGAAGAAGATGAAGAAGACGAATCCTTCGGCAACAGTAAACTTTAACAGTGAAGAAGTCTTTGAATTGAAGCGACTGGTAGCCGAAGGAGAAGGCCATCAACTGGAATTCAAGCGCAAGGCTTCCCATCCGGAAAAAATTGTACGCGAAATGATTGCTTTCGCGAACACGGAAGGTGGAACACTATTGGTCGGTGTTGACGACAATGGTTCGCTTACCGGAGTAAAATATCCCGATGAGGAACTGCTCAGTGTACGCGAAGCCTTAGATAAGTATTTGCGGCAATCACTGATCTTCCAGGATTCCGTAATTGCACTATCAGAAAACCGTTTTGTTTTACGGCTAGATATTCCTCCCCATTTAAAGCGACCCATTTTGTTTTGGATCGATGCCAGACGCGCTGAAAGTTATGTCAGGGTCAACGACATGAGCATAAAAGCCAGCCCTGAGATGATTGAAATCATCCGAAGGAAAAGACAGAAAAAGGATATCCGGTTTTATTTTGCCGAACATGAATTGGCCTTAATGAAATACCTTGATCAGTTCCCGTTTATTACCTTAATGGAATTTCAAAAATTAACAGGACTTAATCAATATGTCGCTTCGCGTAAATTAATTCTACTGGTCTTGGCAAACGTATTAAAAATCATGGCCACTGATAAAGGTGATTTGTATTCCCGGGTTTAGCCAAGCCTTTTCAAGTCGAGTTCAAAGCCGGGTAACAGATTTTCCCCACTTAGCTTTTTCTCAAACCCGATAACCTCTTTAACAGTAGTGTTCGGTTTATAGAGGTATGATTTCTTTTCGACAGGATCGATTAGTCACGCCAGTTGGCAGCCATTGCCAATCCACTTCTCCATTTTATTTTTTAGTTGACTTAACGAGTCCGATTTTGATCGTAGTTCGATAACAAAATCCGGACAGACTGGAGCAAACTTTTCTTGTTCATCTAATGTCAGAGCTTCCCATTTCTTTTTACTTACAAAAGAAACATCGGGCGACCGCATGGATTTATCACGTAAACGGAACCCTGTTGCTGAGTCAAAGCCGTAACCTAAATGAGCGTTTTCTTCCATCCACGGACTGAATATTCCAGTCAACTTGAAGTTGATGTTTCCGGTAATTCCTCCTGCTGGTGACATAATAATTAGTTGACCCTCTTCGTCTCTCTCAATCCGAAGTTCTTTATTGGCAACGCAGAGTTCAAACAACTCATCATCAGTCATGGGGTAATGCTCCGGCATTTTCAAAATCAACTCCTCCATAGATCAAATTTATTAAAACCATTTCACAAATCCTCCTCCCGCTCCAGCATCAAAATAGAAGCCTGTGGAACGATAAAATATCTTTCACTCTCATACATTACTTCAATAGCACCTTTCTGGAGGAAGATGGCAAGATCGCCCGTCTGCGCCTGTAACGGCAAATACTTAATTTGATCGTCCTTCCCTTTCCATAAATCATCTTCATCAGCAGGCATCGGCAGCGGGTAGCCCGGCCCGACTTTGATGATATAACCGCGTTGAATTCTTTCTTTCTCCTGAACGCCAGGTGGAAGGTAAAGACCACTCTCGGTTTTATCAGATTCTTTTGCAGGCCGGATCAACACCCGGTCGCCCACTACGATCAGTTTCTTTAATTTATTATCAGCCGTGACTTTCATCGTGTTACCATTTTAAAACCAGTGTTTCGTTAACAGGCAATTTTCCCCATCGAAAGAGCAATTCATTTAAATGGTTGCGAATCCTGTTTAAATGATTTCGATCGAATTCTTCTTTTAGGATACCCAGTTGTCCGGCAGAAGAATTAAACGTACTGTTAAAATCGTCCAATTCCGTTTTATCATTTCGTTCTGTCAGGATCAAGTTGACAAGAAGTTCAGTTTTAATCGCTTCAGCAGGTAATTGCTTCGGAGTGATCTTCAGCTTTTTCTCAAAGTCAGCGATGTCAAATCCTAACTCTAATAGACCGTAGAATCCGCTCTTAAGTTCAAGCGTTCTCTCAATCACATAATGCGTCAGGTCGTGGGCAACCATAAATGCACTTGCTTCCATCCAGGTGTTTGATCCATCAGATCGTTTACAAGTGATCGAATTTTTGTCGTTGCCCTTTTTGAAAATGATTTCCATAAGAAAAGTCAACTAATCAAACAATCCGCCTTGCTCTTCCTTTTTCTCAGGATAAGACTCGGTTGAATACAGTGGGAGTTTATTCAGCCGGTTGGAGAGCATACTGTCATCGGTAACAATTCCCTTAGCATTGGCTTCGCTTTTAAGTGTAGAAGTTTCCTGTTCCAATTCCTTTGCGCTGATATGTTTCGCTCGCCGTTCAATAGGAGGGTTAATTTTCTCTGCCTTTTCAAATTCGGAAACTTTCTCTAGTATATCTTTTGGTAAATCTGCCTCACTCCGGTAAACCAGTTCAAAAAACTGCTTGGTAAAAAAACCATCAATCTGAATTCTTCTTTTCGAGAGGTGAACGAACTTGCCTAAGACACGACAAATATTTTCGCGCTCTTCGGGGCTCATCTGTTCAGCGAATTCATAGTCTTCAATTTTCAGCAGGCTCAAGATCACCGGTTCCAGCGAGTCAATGGAAATCACAAAAACATTGTAATCGGCGAGGCGAAAAACATACTGATCGAGACTTTCCAACGTATTGGTTGGGATTACAAGGAAAACATCTTTCTTGACGTCTTGTTCCTTGGCATATTTTTTTGCCGACTCCGCCTGGTTTTTTAAATAATTTCTAAAATTGGATAAATCTTCACCAGCCGGGCTTTTTGCATCAAACACAACAAACTCATTGCTGATTTTAAGCGTGTTGTCAGGCTCACCTTTGAACGGTACTTTTTCAACATATTCGATCGTATGTTTTGAACAAATCGTTTTGATCGTGTTCTTTACATTTTCCTGATGGGCTGTCCAGGTTTCACGAAGCTTGTGGATGCGATTGATTTCGCCATCCTTTTTTTCCTGCAGTTCGCGATTGCGTTCGTTCTGAATTCTCGCTTGAATATTCTCCAGTGAGGCAACGGCCTTCGAGTGCTCTTGCTTTCTGAACTCCTCGTCTTTTAGCAACTGCGTGTTTTGTTGAATACTTTTTTGATGATCGCGCTCCATCGTTTCCAACCGCTCACGCAACACCGCTACTTCGTTGGAAAGTTCGGTGCCCCGCTTAAAATAAAGCTTGTTTTGCTCTACGGCTGTCGTCAATTCTTTTTGTAATGATTCGATTTGTTTATTGGCTTCCTTGATCACCTGATTTTCGGTGGTAAGCCTGTTCACTGAATCAGTAAGGTTCTTGTTGGAAGCCCTCTCCATCGAAAGAGCGTTGTCAAGTTGAGAAGCGGCATCAATTTTTTGAATCAACCTTTGCAAATCTGCAGCGGCATCAATCAATTGATTTTTGACTCGGGTCCAGCCAAACAGCCGGCCAAAGAAGTTGATGCTTTTTAGGCTTTCGAAAAGCCTTTTGATATTGTCAAAGGTCGCGTCCATGAGGGTGATTCGTTCGAAAGTTACGGAAGGTAGAAGTAAAAAAGAAGTGAACGCGTTTGAGTATCTTTGTTTCATTAACTTCAAATTGTTATGGTTGACACAATTACAAGCCATGAGGCCATTTCGCTGGAAGACAAATATGGAGCGCACAATTATCATCCGCTTCCCGTAGTTCTGACCAAGGGCGAAGGTGTTTTTTTGTGGGATATTGATGGTAAACGCTACTACGATTTTCTTTCGGCCTACAGCGCGGTCAACCAGGGGCATTGCCATCCGCGCATTGTCAACGCGTTGATCAACCAAGCCAAGGAACTGACGCTCACTTCCCGCGCATTTTATAACGATAAGCTCGGGCTAGCGGAAAAATATGTTTGTGAAACGTTTGGCTACGATAAAGCTTTGTTTATGAACAGTGGTGCCGAAGCCAACGAAACAGCGATTAAACTGGCGCGCAAATGGGGCTATACCAAAAAAGGAATTGACGACAACAAAGCGGTGATCGTTGCGGTAAAACAAAATTTTCATGGCCGTACTACAACCATTATTTCTGCGTCCACCGATCCATCCGCCACGAAAAACTTCGGGCCATTCATGCCGGGATTTGAAGTCGTGAACTATGATGATGTGGCTGCTTTGGAAAAAGCGTTAGCTAATAAAAATGTATGTGCCCTCTGGATTGAGCCGATCCAGGGCGAAGCAGGTGTATTTGTGCCACATGATGGATACTTGAAAGCTGCCGAAAAACTTTGCAAGAAGAATAATATTCTTTTGATGATGGACGAAATCCAAACCGGCATAGCACGAACCGGCAAGATGCTGGCGGGCGATCATGAAAATGTCCATCCTGATCTTTTGATTTTAGGCAAAGCATTATCGGGCGGAATGATGCCGATCTCGTTGGTGCTGGCCGATGATGAAGTAATGCTAACGATCAAACCGGGCGAACACGGCTCTACGTTTGGTGGCAACCCACTGGCTGCGGCCGTCGTGGTCGAAGCATTGCAAGTAGTAAAAGATGAAAAGCTGGCCGAGAATGCCGATCGGCTCGGAAAAATTTTTCGTGAACGGATGAATGCCTTGAAAAAGAAAACCAACCTGATCGTGCAGGTGCGCGGCAAAGGCTTGCTCAACGCGATTGTCATCAACGACTCGGAAGACAGCCAAACGGCATGGAACCTTTGTCTGAAGTTTGCCGAAAACGGCTTGCTCGCGAAACCAACACACGGTAATATCATTCGCCTTGCTCCTCCGCTCGTTGTTACTGAAGAACAAGTTCATGAATGCTGTGATATTATTGAGAAGAGTGTGATGGGGTTTTAGCTCAAGAATGCAGGGTCTCACTGACTTTTATTCGATGCAGGAAAATAAATCAAGAATATGAAAGCAAAATTTATTCTCTTTTTAGTTGGCGCGATGGGAAGCGCGTTCGGTCAAACAGTTCCATCACCCGAAGTTCAAATCAAAACGGCGCTGCTGGCCTGCCCGGAAGAATCCAAAGACAAAGCGATGGTGTATGGCTATTCGCCCACAGGCGAATTCATCGTGTTGCGCAAAGGTGAAAACGAAATGGTGTGCCTGGCTGATGACCCGAACCAGCCCGGCCTCAGCGTATCGTGCTATCACAAAAGTCTCGATCCCTTCATGGCGCGAGGAAGGGAGCTAAAAAAAGAGAAGAAAGGTTTTCAGGAGATTTTTGATATTCGCGAAAAGGAAGTCAAGAGTGGCAAACTGATCATGCCTAAGAATCCGGCAACACTGCTTATCTATACAGCCGACAAAGAAAAATATAATCCAGCCACTGGTGAAGCGCAGGATGGTTACGAACGATCCGTGATTTATATCCCATACGCTACAGCCGAAAGTACGGGTTTACCTACCAAACCGGTTGCGCCGGGCTTGCCCTGGATCATGGATCCGGGGACGCACCGGGCACACATCATGATCGATCCTCCGAAGAAATAGAGATCTTTGAAAAAAGCGAGTAATGAGGCAACGAATTTATGTTGATACATCGGTGGTTGGCGGATTTTTCGATGAGGAGTTTAGAAATCCAACTCAAAAACTATTCCAGCGTCTTGAGAACGATGAAGTGAGGTTTGTTATTTCTGACTTACTCGAATTGGAGTTGATGCAAGCGCCTAAACACGTAAATGAATTACTTCTCAACTATCAAAAGGACAGATTTGAACGGGTCGAGTTAACCAAAGAGATATTAACGCTGGCCGATCGCTATATTTCTGAAAAAGTAGTCGGACCGACGAGTCTCGAAGATTGTAGACATATCGCACTGGCAACGGTGAATCGCGTAGATGTGTTAGCCAGTTGGAATTTTAAACATATTGTAAACCTTGATAGAATAAAAGGATACAATTCTGTAAATTTAAAACTTGGCTACTCTGCCATTGAAATACGAACGCCGCAAGAATTAGTGAGCTATGGAGACTAAGGATAAAACAAAAACATTTGACGCGGTTAAAATGATGAGAGACATTCGCGACAAAATAAGCGGAGAGACTCAAGACATGACACTAGATCAATTGAAAAAGTACATTTCCGACAGATTAAGAGACTCGCCTCTTAAAATGGTGGGCCGGTAACGACCTACATGTCGAACTGACCAAATCCTACACGCAGGTGACAAATTCAGAAATGACTTCAGAAAACTATCCGAAAATTTATTTGTACCGGCGCGTTGTGCAGGCTAAACTGTTTATCGACAGCAACTACGCGAATGCCATTGACCTTGACAACATCGCCAACGAAGCTTTCTTTTCAAAATTTCATTTCATCCGGCTCTTCAAAAAAATCTACAATCAAACTCCGCATCAGTACCTCACTTCCGTGCGAATCGAAAATGCCAAACTGCTTTTACAAACAGAAATTTCAGTGGCCGATGCTTGTTTCTCGGTTGGCTTTGACAGCATCAGCTCCTTCACCGGACTTTTCAAACGCATTACATCAACCACTCCTTCAGTCTATCAGAAACTTCAATTGAAACGTAAAGAAGAAATTCAGGCCGTTCCACTGAAATTTATCCCCAACTGCTTTGCAGAAAATAAGGGTTGGACAAAAAATAGCAATTTTCAAGAAGTACTTTAAAAGTAAACGGCTGATTTTTGAATCACCATTTACAAAACAACAATAGCCATGATTACAAAAATGAATCACGTGAGCATCTTTGTGCTCAACCAGGACAGCGCTTATGACTTTTATGTCGACAAGCTCGGCTTCAAAGTCCACACCGATGCACCCATGGGGCCAGGCATGCGGTGGCTTACCGTTTGCCCGCCCGACCAGCCTGATCTTGAAATATCATTAATGTCCATTGATGAGGGCATGATGTTCAGCAAAGAGTCGGCAAAACAAATGCGCGACCTGGTGAGCAAAGGAACTTTCGGTTTTGGAGTTTTTCAGTGCAACGATTTGCTGGCCACCTATCAAGAATTAAAAACCAAAGGCGTTGAGTTCAAGAAAGAACCAACCAAAGAGTTTTACGGATTTGAAGCCTTGTTCAAAGACGACTCGGGAAATTGGTTTTCGCTGGGAGAAAAAGAAAAGAAGTAAGAGAAAGTTGATGTCACTTCTTTGATAATTAATTTAAAGGGCGTCTCTAAAAACTCCTTGTACCCTTTTCTTTTAGAGAAGGGTTACGGGTTGAGGTAATAAAAAGGAAATGTTTTTAGAGACGCCCGTTAATTAAAAAATACCTCATCGACAAAAAACCAACCTTTTTGTCCTTTGCTGCTGTGCCAGGTCGGAAGTTTACTTACCGGCTTTGCTATGATTTTATAGTAAGTGTATTTTGCCGCAGTCAATGGAATGACCAGAGCATCCACTTTTGCAGGCTCATTACTTTTGGGTCGAGGTACTTTGACGGTCTTGATCAGATTGACAGTCTGCTTGGTGTTGCCCGCCCACAGTTCGACTTCAGCCGGAGGAAAAACAGATGAGGCCGTATTTCTTCCATAGCTGATCGTGATTTCTTTCACGAATGAAACTTCTTTTCCAAAATCGAATCCGGCTACAAAAGCATTTTCTTTAAAGCCCAACCACGACGGTTCTTTTAAAAGATCGGCATAGCCTTTTCTTCCATCCATTAAACTTTTGACGCCTTCCCCCGGATATTGCGGATCAGGTTTGGCAAGCAGTTCTGCATTTTTAGTTTTATAACCTTCAACGAAACAAATCACTTCGTAACGATCGCTTTGCAACCAACCGTCTTTATAAGCGCATGCTTTCAAAATGGTGGTGGATTCAACTGGAATCGGGGCCTTATAAACCTGGTCCGTTACGCTATCAGGATTTGCACCATCTAATGTGTAACGAATAGTGACACCGGGCATAACGTGCTTCAGAACAATCCCCTCATTTTTTTTCAAGACACCGTCATTGGCTAAGCCAGGCTTGCTCAGCTTAATGGGCCGATCATCACGAAAAAGATTCCATACAATGTTAAGATTTGGATATTGCTGATGGATGGCTTGTTGATCCATATCAGAAATTGAAGTGTTCCAGATAAAAAGTTCTTTCAGTTCGGGCAGCGGTAATACCTCCTTCAGGGATTGTGCACTCACCTGTGTTCCTGAAAGAGACAATGATATGAGATGAACGAGCGACTTCAGCGATTTTAAATCAGTGATCTTAGTGAAATTTAAATTCAACTTCTCCAGGTTTTTAAACTTGCTGATCATTGACAGTTCTTTATCCGTAACCGGCATGTGAGACAAATTCAATTCTACCAGCTGATCTTCTACTTCCTTTAAGTCCTCGAGGTTTTTCACATTAAAGGCTTGCTGCACAAAGAAATCAGCGCGCAACGCGGGGCTGTTTTCATACAACGAAAACAGTGAACAAAAAGGCGAATTAAGTTTTTCAATCACTTCTTCGGAGGCAGGCTTAAATGAATATTTCTTTTCATCAGCTTTTTCGTTTTTTCTCAGCATCGCCGATGCCATTATCCGAAGCGAGTCGGTGATTTGGAACTCGATCAGCTTCTTTTCAAAATTTGCACCCGCATGAATCCAGGTTTCCAACAAGTGAATTTCCTTTTCGGTGAGTTGAGCTTTTCCATCCGGAGGCATATGTTGATCATGGGTGAGCGGAAGATGAATCACCTTGATGAGGTAGCTTTCTTGGGATTTGCCTTCTACCCACTCTTTTCCGTGCTTCCCGCCCTTCATGAATTGTTCTACGGATGTCATCACTAGTTTGCCTTTTGCTTTCGATTCGTTGTGGCAGGAGTAGCATTTTTTCTCAAGAATCGGTTGAACGGCTAGTTGATAGACCGATGAATTTTCGGTTGTCAGGAAAAACTTAGCTTCTCTCGTTAACGGTTCGAACACAAAATTTTCACCATGTGTCAAGGTCGCTCCGGTGTGTCCGGAAAAAAAAAGCGTCAACACCATGAGGGAAGTCAAACCAAAAAAAATAGTTCTTCTCTCGCGAAGATTATTATAACTGATTAACATGAGATAGCAAAGCCAACTTAGTATTGTGCCGCTTACTTTGTGTTGTATTAACGAATCCGCACCATAGTCACCCTGGAGGCTGAGAAGAAATCCACACAGCGCTGTGAGAGACGCGGTGAACGAAGTCAGGAAAAGAACAATGAACGTAATCTTTCGCAGTGATTCGTTTTCAAAATCATTTAGTTTGGGTAGAAGTAGAAGAATAAAAAAAACTACAGCTAGCCCGATTGGGAGATGCAGGATGAGCGGATGAAGACGACCAACTACCTGAAGCCAAACCGGTAGCTTTACTTTATCTCCAACCCATAAAAGAAAAGTAAGAAGAACCTGAAAACCAAAAATCAGATTGATAAAAATGTTTCTGGTTCCGCTCATCGGCTACGCTAATATTCCCTCCACTACTTTTCCGGCCACGTCAGTCAACCGGTATCGCCTGCCCAAGTGTTTGAAAGTAAGTTGTTCATGATTGAGTCCCATGAGATGCAAGACCGTGGCATGAAAATCATTGACATGCACCGGGTCTTTGATAATGTTATAGCCAAACTCATCGGACTCTCCATAAACAATTCCTGGCTTCACGCCTCCACCGGCCATCCAAATGCTGTAGCATCTCGGATGATGATCGCGTCCGTAGTTATCTTTTGAAAGGTCGCCTTGGCAATAATTGGTCCGCCCGAATTCCCCGCCCCAAATGACGAGCGTTTCATCAAGCAGCCCGCGCTGCTTTAAGTCCATCACCAATCCTGCCGTGGCGCGGTCAACATCCTGTGCTTGTAAAGGCATCTCACCTACCAGGTTTCCGTGTTGGTCCCAGCCCTGATGATAGAGTTGAACAAATCGCACACCGGCTTCGGAAAGCTTTCGCGCCATCAGGCAATTCGAAGCATATGTTCCGGGAACCAAACAATCTGCTCCATACATTTTAATAATATGATCGGGTTCTTTTGTTAAATCGGATAACTCTGGCACAGCTGTCTGCATCCGGTAGGCCATTTCATATTGCTGAATGCGTGTTTTAATTTCAGGATCTCCAAACTCCTGGTAGTTCATTTGGTTAAGTTGCGCCAGTTGGTCCAACATCGTTCGGCTTGCTTCGCGATCGCGACCTTCGGGATCTTTCAAATACAACACACACTCTTCGCTGCTACTGAATTGAACGCCTTGATGAATACTGTCTAAAAAACCGTTCGTCCAAAGTTTAGAATAAACTCCCTGGCCGTTGCCTCTTCCGCGGGAAAGCAATACACAGAACGCAGGAAGATTTTTATTTTCGCTGCCAAGTCCGTAACTCAACCAGGCGCCCATGCTGGGTCGGTTTCCTTGTTGCGCACCTGTCTGCATGAACGTCAAGGCCGGATCGTGATTGATAGCTTCGGTGTGCATGGATTTGATCACGCACATCTCGTCAACGATCTTGGCCATGTTGGGGAAAAGTTCACTTACCCAGGTTCCCGACTTGCCATATTGTTTAAATGAAAAATGAGAACCCACGAGCGGAAACTTGGCTTGATTGGAGGTCATGCCCGTGAGACGCTGGCCGTTGCGGATTGATTCGGGCAGGTCTTTTCCCGCCATCTGGTTGAGCAGCGGCTTGTAATCAAAACTTTCCAATTGCGAAGGCGCTCCGTTTTGAAAGAGATAAATAATTCGTTTCGCTTTTGGTGCGAATTGCGGCAGGCCGGATAAGATGGCGGATTCATTTTCACCGCCATCAAATAGGTCGGGGATCAATAAGGAGCCTAACGCCACAGAGCCAATGCCCATGCTCAGTTTACCCAAGAAATGTCTTCGGTTAACATGAAATCGATTTTCTAAAAATTCGTCCTTCATACGACTTATGTTTTTGTAATGGATTCCTCCATGTTATAAATGGTGTGGATGACCTGCATCAACGCAGCCACTATTATCACATCCTGTGTTTTTTTCTGAGGGTATTCACCGGCATTGATAAACTGGTTTGCTTTCTTTTTCGACTGACTGAATAATTTTATTTCATCATTGAAATAACTGATCAAAATATCAAATTCTTCTTTTTTTGGTTGCCTGCAGACGATGGATCGAAATGCTTTTTCAATCTTTTCATTGACTGAACTCTTTTCTTCGAGCAAGCGCTCGGCAAAAACTCTGGCCGATTCAAGAATCATCGGATCATTCATCAGCACGAGCGATTGAAGAGGAGTGTTTGTGCGCATCCGTTTCACTTCACATTGGTCGCGGTTACTGGCATCGAATACCAACAAGCCGGGAGGGGGCGCCGTGCGTTTGATGAAACTATACAATCCCCTGCGGTACAATTTTTCGTCATGGTCCTGAACATATCGCGCCAAAACGCCACGACCGGAAGTCGACGATTCCCAAATTCCTTTCGGCTGATAAGGCTTTACGCTTGGTCCGCCGATTTCTTTCACCAACAAGCCGCTGCTGGCGAGAGCAAGATCTCTGATGTTTTCAGCCGTCATGCGAAGCCGGGGTGAACGTGAAAGCAAAATATTTTCAGGGTCGGTTTTCAGTTTCTCCTGGCTTACCACCGAAGATTGCCGATACGTGGATGACATCACAATCTGTTTCACGAGTCGTTTAATGTTCCAGCCGTTCTCCATAAAATCAACAGCAAGCCAATCCAGAAGCTGCGGGTGAGAAGGCATTTCTCCCTGCATCCCGAAATCGCCCGAAGTTTTCACAAGACCTCTTCCAAAAAATTCCTGCCAAATTCTATTAACAAACACACGGGCCGTGAGCGGATTTTTTTTATCCACTAACCAGTTGGCCAAGCCCAAACGGTTATTTCCATATTTTAAGGAATCAAAGGCAAGAATAGCGACCGGCAATCCTATTTTTACAACATCGCCGGGAGCATCATACACACCTCGTTTTAAAACGTGTGTGGATCGTTTTGTTGGCTTGTCCTGCATCACCATCACCTCTACGGCTGCAGTATCTTTTTTATTGATGAAAGAAAGAATCTTGTTCACTTCATCGGTGCTGATTTTTATTTTTGGAGGATCGGCCAACGAAGCTAAGGTAATGTCACCCACCAGTCCTTTTTCAGGAACCTGGTTAAAGAACGCAAACGTACTGTAGTAATCCTTTTGTTTGATGGGATCATATTTGTGATCATGGCATTTGGCACATTCAAACGTGAGGGCGAGAAATGCCTTGCCGAAAGTATTGGTGCGATCAGTGACATACTCAATCCGGTATTCCTCATCGATGACTCCGCCTTCCTGAGTGATCTTATGATTGCGATTAAATCCGGTAGCTAATAATTGTTCTTTTGTGGGATTGGCAAGTAAGTCTCCGGCAAGTTGCCAGGTAATAAATTTATCGTAAGGATAATTTTCGTTGAACGCATGGATGACCCAATCGCGCCAGGGCCACATGGTGCGCAATCCGTCGTCCTGATAACCGTGCGAATCGGCATAGCGGGCTACATCCATCCAATGGACGGCCATCTTTTCGCCAAACTGTGGCTGAGCTAATAAATGATCTACCGTTTTTTCATAAGCATCTTCGGCATCATTTTTTATAAACTCATTTTGCAACGAAAGCGAAGGTGGAAGTCCCGTAAGGTCAAGACTCACTCTTTTTAACAATCGTTCTCTGTCAGCTTCCTGATTCGGTTGAAGATTGGCATTTTCTAAAGCTGCCAATACAAAATAATCGATTTCGCTTCGAGGCCATTTGGCATCATCAACTTTTGGAAGTGGTTTTTTTTGGGGAGGAATAAATGCCCAATGTGGTTTGTATTTAGCGCCTTGATAAATCCACTTTTTGATCACGGCAATCTCCTCGGCTTTTAACTTGAGGTTAGAGCGAACCGGTGGCATCACTTCGGAAGTATCCTTGGAAGAGATGCGCAAATAAACGAACGACGCATCGGGTTTCCCGGGGACGATCGCATGCTGCGAAGGATTATCCTTTAATGCCGCGTAAACCCTTTCGCGTGTATCCAGCCGGAGATTTGCTTTACGTTGCTTCGCATCCGGACCGTGACATTTAAAACAACGATCAGATAAGATAGGCCTGATGCGCAGGTTAAAATCGACGGAGTCGGTGTTTCCCGATAAAGAATTACTTCGGTGACACTGTGAAGAAATAATTTCCGTTGCGATGATTAGGAAAATCGATTTTACAACCGGAAAAGAGATTTTCATTTGGAGGGAAACTGTGCCTAAACAAATGTATCTAATCAGGGAGCAGAATTCAAGCCCTATCTGGAAACGCGTGGAAACGGAGCTATTGAACCTCAACCAAAAAATTGACTATCTTATTTTATTGACTATGGACAGGGATTGCGCTACTTTCTTTTCCAGTTTTTTCCACTGTTTTTCATGAATAATTTCCTTGCTGATCAGCCCCGAACCGATCCCTACACAAAAGACGCCGGCATCAAACCATGCTTTCAGGTTTTCCTTCGTTGGTTCCACTCCTCCGGTGGGCATCAGTTTAAGATCGGGAACTACAGGAAGTACTGCCGAAACAAATCCCGGCCCCAGTACCGAACCCGGAAAAATTTTGATTAACTGAGCTCCCGCCTCTTTTGCCGAAACAATTTCAGTCAACGTGCCGCAGCCAGGAATCCATAATTTGTCATGAGCTTTGCAAGTGGCGCCCATTTCTTTTTTTAGAATTGGTGACACTATAAATTTTGCCCCGGCCTTTATAAATTTTTCCGTAGTGGATACATCCATGACGGTGCCGATACCGAGAATAAGCCCTTTAAACTTTTTGGCGTAGTCTACCAGTTTCACAAAAACGGAAAAGGCATTCTCTCCGCGATTTGTAAACTCAAACACGCGTATCCCTCCATTGTAGCAAGCTTCGACAACTCCTTTGGCGATTTCTAAATCTGCATGATAAAAAACAGGAATGATGCCCGTGCGATTTATGGCTGCCAATATTTCTTCTTTCGAAAACTCCATGTTAACGCAATAATTTCCCCACGTTTTCCCCTTTTACAAGGGCATTGACTTCTTCAATACTCACGGTGTTGACATCACCCGGGATCGAGTGCTTCAGCACACTAGCCGCGATGGCAAATTCAAGCACCTCTTTTTCAGGATTGCCTTCGATCAATCCGTAAATCAAACCGGCCATGAATGCATCGCCCGACCCCACACGGTCAACGATGTTGGTCACTTCATACTTCTTGGAATGGAGAAGCGAATTTCCATTCCATAATACGGCCGAAAGTCTTTGATGCGAAGTGGTAATCGATTCACGCTCGGTGTTGGCGAGGGCTTTAACCGTCAGAAATTTTTTTTGAACGGCATGACAGGCCTCCTGAAAATCTGTTGCTATAATTCCCATACAATTTTCAAAGTCGGGCAGTCCACCGACTACGAAATCCGATTCAGCAATTAATTGTGGCATTACTTCATTTGCCTTTTTTCCATACTGCCAAAGGTTTCGCCTGTAATTAATGTCTGCTGAAATTTTTACCCCCATTTTTCGCGCCGTTCGAATTGCATCATAGCAAGCTTTCGCTGCAGTTGCCGATAAGGCAGGGGTTATTCCACTCCAATGAAACCAACCAGCGTCTTCTAAGATCGCTGACCAATCAAACCAATCCGGATTCAAGTTTGCAAAGGCAGAATCAAAACGATCGTAGATGATTTTCGAAGAGCGATGACCGGCGCCGTGTTCAATAAAATAAATCCCCATCCTCTCTTTTCCAAAAATGAGGTGATGTGTGGCAACCCCGTGTGCCTGCAAATGAGCAGCAGCAGCTTTACCAAAATCATGGTCAGGAAAACAGGTAACGTGTTCCGCATTTAATCCAAAGTGGGCAAGCGACACCGCTACGTTGCCTTCCGACCCACCATAATTAACTTCCATTTGACCGGCTTGAACAAACCGTTCATACGCCGGCGGCGAGAGCCGCATCATGATATCGCCAAAACTGACGACCTTTTTATTTTTATTCATTTTTAAAATCAGAATCTAAAATACGCATTTGTATAGATCTATTTATTCATGGCATAAAGAATCCCGAGTTCAAGACCTCTTAATTCAGCAAGACCTCGCAATCTTCCGATGGCTGAATAGCCGGGATTGGTTTTTTTCTGAAGATCGTCCAGCATTTGATGACCATGATCTGGCCTGAAAGGAATTCTTTCTTTTCTTTTTTGCTGCTCCAAAATCAGGGCAGTCATCACGCCAGGCATATCAACATCGCCGGTTAAATGATCCGCTTCATAAAAATTTCCTGGAGCATCACGAAGTGTACTTCTCAAGTGAATGAAATTTATCCGATCGCCCAGCCGGGTTGCCATGCCGACCAGATCATTGTCCGGCCGAACGCCATATGAGCCCGTACAAAAACACAATCCATTAAAAGGAGAATCGTAAGCAGCAAGCAATTGCTTTGTGTCAGCTTCGGTGCTGACCACACGGGGCAATCCAAATATGGGATAGGGCGGATCATCCGGATGAATCGCTAGGCGTACGTTCTCTTGTTCGGCAACCGAAGTGATGGATTTAATAAAATAGTAAAGATGGCGTCTTAATTTTTTTTCATCCACAGTATCGTATTCGCTCAATGCATTTTGAAATTCTTTTAGCGAATAGCCCTCTTCCGCTCCGGGCAATCCAGCCAAAATATTTAGCATGAGCTTTTTCTGTGCTGCCTTATCCAAGGTTGAGAAATACATGGACGCTTTCCTGATTTGCTCCTGGTTATAATCATGTTCTGCTTTTTTTCTTTTCAATAAAAAAAGATCAAAAGCGGCAAAAGCAGCGGCATCAAATCGCAGCGCCCTGGAACCGTCCGGAAGCTCATAGGATAAATCCGTTCGCGTCCAGTCCAGCACCGGCATAAAATTATAGCACACGGTTTTAATGCTACACTTGGCCAGGTTGCGAATTGTTTGTTGGTAACGTTCAATGTACTTCTCAAATCCCGGCTTTTGTTTTTTAATATCCTCATGGACGGGAACACTCTCAACTACGGACCATTGAAGTCCGGCCTTTTCGATTTCTTTCTTTCGCTTTAAAATTTCATGGAGTGGCCAAACGACTCCGTTAGGAATATGATGCAAGGCTGTAACAACGCCTTCCGCGCCTGCCTGCCTTACATGAGCGAGGTGGACCGGATCGGTTGGCCCAAACCAACGCCAGGTTTGCGCTAATCTTTTTTCTTTATTTTGATTCCGCATCAAGACTTACACGTTGCCATTGTGGAAGTAACATTTGTACTACACCTAATGCCAGTAAATAATTAACCCCGGCTATGATAAATAATGGAAGGTAACCAAATTTTACCCGTATCAATCCTGCTGTGGACGCTAAAAGAATTCCTCCGACCGAACCAAACATTCCGCCCATACCAATCACTGAACTTACTGTGTTTTTTGGAAACAAGTCTGATCCCATTGTATAAACATTAGCTGACCAGCCCTGATGAGCGGCTGTTGCCAGGGCGATTAATACTACGGCAAGGTAAATGTTATGCGTAAGGGAGGCAAAAACAATGGGCACAACACAAAGTCCGCATAAAAGCATTGTCATTTTACGGGCTTGACCAACATTCCATCCGCGGTTAATTAAGGTTGAAGAAAGCCATCCAAAGAAAATACTCCCGGCGTCGGAGATCAAATAAATCAATAAGAAGGGGATGCCGATGTTTTTAAGATCCAACTTTTCATCAAGGGATTCGCTTGAATTAAAAAAATCGGGTAGCCAGGTTAAATAAAAATACCAGATCGGGTCGGCCATGAACTTGCAGACCATCAATGCCCAGGTTTGTTTATACGTGAGCAATTTTGCCCATGAAATTTTTGAGTTCGATCGTTCATCCTGATCACTTCGAATATATTCCAATTCTGATTTGGAGATTCGAGGATGTTCTTCTGGTTTTTTATAGAGCTTCAACCAAAATAAAACCACGACAACACCCAACATGCCCGTGGCAACAAAAGATATTCTCCAACCGTAATGCAAGGTAAGGTACGGCACGGCGAATGCAGTGGCGATGACACCCACGTTGGTGCCCGCATTCAAAACTCCGGTTGCAAAAGAGCGCTCCTTCTTCGGGAACCACTCAGCAACAGATTTGATGGCTGATGGAAAGTTGCCCGCCTCTCCGACACCCAGCATAAATCGCGTCAATCCCAATCCCCGGATCGAGCTAACAAAAGCGTTAGCAACGCCCGCTAAGCTCCAAACAACAATCGACCAGGCAAAACCAATACGGGTACCGACTTTATCGATGAACCATCCTACCAAAAGAAAGCCAAGCGCATAAGCTGTTTTAAAAGCCGCGTCCACATAGCCCATTAATTCTTTGAAGCGATTGATGTCGGTCTCGGTGAGCGTAGCGCTGTCCGACAGGCCTAACATCGTTTTGCGAAACGACTCATCAATCATGGTGAACGACAACACGTTGCGATCGATGTAATTGATCGTCGTCGCAAAAAATAAAAGCGCTACAATTCTCCAGCGGTAATTATGTACAATCGACTTTGATGCGACAGGAGCTTGTGAATTCATTTTAGCGGGATCAGCTACACGCCACTGAAGGCGCTAAATCCACCGTCGACGGGAACAACCGTTCCCGTAACAAAACGTGACGCATCACTGCACAACCAGATTAAAGTACCTATTAATTCTTTTGCTTCACCAAAGCGATGCATCGGTGTTTGTGTGATTACCTTTTGACCTCGATCGGTTAAAGAACCATCCTCGTTCGTCAACAATCTTCGATTTTGTTCAGTAATAAAAAACCCGGGTGCGATGGCATTCACGCGAATTCCATCACCGTATTTAGTAGCCATCTCTACAGACATCCATCGCGTAAAATTATCAATAGCTCCCTTTGCAAGCGAGTAGCCCATCACCCGCGTGATTGCACGAAAGGCTGCCATCGATGAGATGTTAACGATCACTCCTTGTTTTGATTTCTCCCAGGCTTTACAAAAAACCAAGGTAGGCAGAATGCTTCCGTTGAGATTGAGATCAAATACTTTCTGAAAGTCGGGTATGCTCAAATCGAAAAAACTTTGATGGGGTTGAATCACTGCGCCCGACAAATTTCCTCCCGCTGCGTTAACTAAAATATCAATCTTCTTAAACGTGTTTTGTATTTCCAATGCTGCATTTTCTAGACTTGGCCTGTCGGTCACATCAGCCTTCACGGCCAAGCTTTTTTTTCCGCCAAGATCTTCAGCTTTTCGGGCGAGATCTTCGGCCAATTCTTTTCGTCGGGCAAGGATCACCACGTGAGCACCGGCTTGTGCTAAGCCCAAAACCATCTCACTTGCGAGAACACCGGTGCCGCCGGTAATGACAGCAATTTTATTCTCTAGTGAAAACTGACTTTGAAGAAATTGAGAAGATGGATTCATTGCCTGCTAAATCGGGTAAGGACTTTAATACTTGAACACTTTTCCATTGGCCATCACCTCTTGAGTCGTTTCATCAAAGGTTGCTTTTGCTCCTGTTCTCACGGCAGCGTTCGTCATAATGCAGGCAACAGCATGTGCATAACCTGCCTCTACCGGTGCGTGGGCTTCTTTTCTGCTTCGCACGCACTCCATCCAATTGCGAACGTGATTGGAGGTAAGTACATCACCTCCGGTATTTGCTGATGCCACAACTTTATCATTCTTCACGGCAAGATCGGCTTCCGGAAGCAAGTTGGGTTTCATTTTCATCGCCGATGCAAACTGCTCGGTCAATCCACCTGAAGGTGTTACTTTATTGGTGATCAAGTTGAGCTCGCCTCCATTTGAATAATAGATTTCAGTAGGACGGTCGTCACCGTTGTGCATGCGCGAGGCAAAGGTCACCTGAAAGCCGGAAGACGGATCACTCTCCGGGCCATACTCAAAAACTGCTGTGGTTGTATCCCAATTTTGTCTTCCGTCTTTCCAGACGTAAACCCCACCGTTAGCGACAACACTTCGCGGATGCTTGAGACCGGAGAACCAATGCACGGTATCAATCTGATGGCTCATCCATTGCCCGGGCATACCCGAGGAGTAAGGCCAGAACAGCCGGTACTCCAAATGTTTTCTTGCATCAAAACTTTCGAATGGCCGGTTCAACAAAAACCTTTTCCAGTCCGTGTCTTCTTCTTTCATTCGGGCGACTAACTCTGGTCGTCTCCAGCGGCCAGGCTGATTGACGTTCCAGGTGAGTTCTACCATGGTGATGGGGCCAAACTTTCCACGTTGAATAAATTCGGCAGCGCTATGATAATTGGAACCACTTCTGCGTTGTGATCCCACTTGAAATATTTTATTGGATCCTTTGATCGCTTTAAAAGCAGCGCGGTTGTCATCCATGGTTTCCGCAAATGGTTTTTCCACATAAAGATCACAGTTGGCATTGATGGCTTCGATGGCATGGAGGGCGTGTTGAAAATCGGAGGTACTAATCATCACAGCATCAATCCCTTTGGCTGCATAGAGTTCATCGTTGTTTCGATAGGCGGAAATCTCGTGTTGAAATTTTTCTTTTAAATAGGCTTGCCCTTCCTCTCTCCGGATTTTCCAAATATCCGATACGCCTACAATATCAAAATTCAATTCCTTGTAATGGTTGAGAAAGGCCGGAAGAAGCGAGTTTTTAAAACGATCAGAAAAACCAATGACCCCTACGCGCACCCGGTCGTTGGCACCTACAATATTGGCATAGCTTTTTGCCCCGATACTATTTGCTCCGAAATAAATACCGGTTGTGGCGATTGCAGATTTTTTGAGAAATTCCCGTCTTGAAGTTTTCATAAGAATAAGTTTAAGACCTAAAATTTAATTTAGAGCTATGGTTTATTTTAACTCCTGAATTTTTATACTTCTAAAAGACACATGATCGCCGTGATCTTGTAATAAGAGGTGTCCTTTTTCCGCCATGCCAAAATCAGGCCACTGCGCATATTTACTTCTTGCCACCAGTGCCTGGTATATCGGTGAACCGCGCTGGTACTCTACCACTTTGTATCCGTTGAGCCAATGCTCCACACGATTATCCGGATACACCACGATCCGTCCGGTGTTCCATTCCCCAATTTTATGAAGACCGCGTTTAACTTTAATCGATGGGATAAGATCATACAAAGAAGCCAGCGTGCGGTTGCCAACAACCCCTAACTTCGCGTCAGGGTGCGTAGCATCATCTAATATTTGGTACTCCAGTCCGATGGCAGAACCTTTGTTTCCTTCTTTCTCCGTAACAAAATATTTTACACCACTATTGGCGCCCTCTGCCAATTTAAATTCAAACTGAAGGTCGAACGCACTATACTCTTTTAGGGTAATGACGTCACCTCCATTTTCTGATTCCTTCCCTGTTGATTTCAATACGCTGAGTATTCCGTCTTTTATTTCCCATCCATTTTCAGGAAATTGTTCTTTGTAGGCACCCCGCCACCCATCGGTCGTCTTGCCATTCCACAAAAGGCTAAGGCCATTCTTTTTTTCTTGTTCTGAAAGTTGGTTGGAAATCGTGTTTACGACAAAGATATTGTCGTACGGAGTGGGTTCTAAATTTTTCGTCTGTAGGCGAATGTTTCGCCACCGGATTTGCTTGCCTGCATCCTCTTTCTTTTCGATGGCATGCACTTGAAGTGCGATGAAACCTTTGGGCGTTAGATCATCAACGAGATTGGCTGTCGCTATACCATTCACGAATGTGCGCATGACATTGCCGATGCACTCCAATCGAATAGCGTTCCATTCATTTTGTTTGAACGCAGTTTTCGCAGCCGGATTATATTCTAAAGGATAGAGCCAATCTCTCCTCGCCTCATCATAAATTCCACCGGTCCAGGCGCGGGATGAAGGATCGATTTCAAATTGATAACCGAACACCCGGCCGTTTTGATAATCCGGTTTGCCTTCGCTGCGAAATTGAATTCCGGAATTCATTGTTGGGTCAACGTTAAACTCCAACTCCAAAATAAAATCACCAAAAATTTCTTCCGTTGCTAAAAAAGAGTTAGGCTCGCCCGGCACTGTTGTGCCTACGATCTCGCCATTTTGCACTTCATACCTGGCTTTGCCATTCAGTTGTTTCCAGCCAGTCAGGTCTTTACCGTTAAAAAGCGTTACCGGATTTTCGAGTCCTTTTTTTTGTGCGTTCGCTGCTCCGGAATAAAGAAGGAGGCAGGCGACTAGAATTTTACCGTTCATTTTGAATAGGATGATCTCTTTTAGCAAGTTAAGATTCTGTTTCATTTCTTCAACAGATTATTATTCCATGGTCAGGAAAAAGTATTTTAGGTCGATTTGGTTAGTTCAGCGTTACCAGAAATAAATGTAAAGGGCTGTCAAAAGGCCGATGATAATGGCTGATCCGAAAGCGAATCCTGGAGAGATTCGAAACATCTTTTTATCAATTTCCATTAACCCGGACGAGGCATGTTTTTGCGGAGCCCTAAGGCTTATCCAAACCATTACAACAATGATCAGCACAAACGTGATCGACATTCTGTCCAAAAAAGGATAGTCCGGAAATGCCCCATTGGTCAACGATGGAAGAAACTTCAATAAAGTGGAGATTGGAATCGTGAGCAATGTGCCGGCAAGGGCTGCCGAGGACGTAGTTTTTTTCCAGAAGAAACCCATTAGAAATATTGCAAGGACTCCTGGTGAGATAAACCCCACATATTCCTGAATAAATTGGTAGGCTTGATCCAGGGATCGTAAAGCTGGAGCTACTAAACCGGCAACGATCATAGCAACGATAACCGCCCATCGTCCGATCCGAACAATTTTTTGTTCGCTAGCCTGTGGGTCAAAATACTTTTTGAAAATGTCAAGGGAAAAAATGGTTGAAATACTATTGGCCTTGCCTGCAAGGGATGCCACGATAGCTGCAGTTAGCGCCGCAAAGGCAATTCCCTTTAACCCCGAAGGAAGTAAATTCATCAGGGTAGGGTAGGCATGATCGGGTTTTAAAATCCCCAATTCATTTTGCATTTCGTGTTGAAACAATCCCTGCTGGTGGAGCACGAACATGGCGATTCCCGGAAGCACGGATATAACGGGAATCAATAGTTTTAAAAAAGCCGCAAATAAAATTCCCTGTCGCGCGGTTTTAAGATCGGCACCCAAGGCTCGTTGCACAATATACTGGTTGCATCCCCAATAGTTCAGGTTGTTGATCCACATGCCACCCACCAGCACCGAAAGACCGGGAAGGTCTTTATAATAAGGATGACTCTTGTCAAAGATCATGTGAAAGTGGGAACTTGCGTTCTCATGAAGAATAGAAAAACCCGAAAATACGTTGCGGCCCATGCCTTCATTTTCAGAGAGAAGGGTTAGGGCGAGGTAGGTGGTGATCAATCCTCCCACCATCAACACAATTACCTGGATCACATCCGTATACGCAATGACTTTCATCCCACCCAGGGTCACTAACAATGAAAATCCGATCAAGCCGGCCACACATAATTCAAATCGTATTCCGGAGATTGCGTTGATGGCAATCGCGCCGAGATAGATGATTGAAGTGAGGTTAACAAAAATGTAAACCAACAACCAGAAAACCGCCATAATGCTACTCACCCGTTCGTCGTAACGCACTGACAAGAATTGCGGCATGGTGTAGATTTTGTTTTTCAAATACAACGGAATAAAAACAATCGCTACGATGATCAACGTGGCAGCTCCCATCCATTCGTAGGTAGAAATGGCCAAGCCAAGCGCGAAGCCGGAGCCGGACATGCCAATGAAGTGTTCTGCGGAAATGTTGGAGGCAATCAAGGATGCACCGATCGCCCACCAGGTTAATGATCCCTCTGCCAGAAAGAAATCCTTTGAATCAGTAGCCGATGCCCTCTTCTTTTGATAGACGTAATACCCGTAGGAAGCTACGACCAGAAAGTAGAGAAGAAACACGATGTAGTCACCGGTAGAAAGTTGGTTCATAAGTAAAAATGCGTACGTAAGGTAGTCTCAGTTCGAAAAGGGTTAGATGATAAAATCAGCGTGACTTATCAGTTCATACTTTAGGTTGTTGGCCATGGGATAAAGATATATTTGGATCCCCTCTCTTCTTGCCAATTTCATTGGTGAAATGAAATCAGAGTCGCCGGTAACCAAAACAATTTTATCCACCGTTTTCTTTCCAGCCATCCAAGCAATATCTAATCCGATTTTCATGTCAACCCCCTTTTGCCTGAAATCCGGAAATATTTTCTTAGGCTTTTCAGCGTACATTTTCCAACCGCTAAAGGAGAGCTCCCCCAGGCGTAGGGCGAACTGTTCAATCCGATCTAAACTTTGAAGGAACGCAATTTGTTTAAGGTGAATTTCGCTTTTAGAGAAATCTATTTTCGTGCCATCTGGATGGGTTAGCTCTTTTTTGAAGGGCAGGCAATCATAATAGAATGTTCTTAGTAAGACATCCGGATGCAAATCATAACAAGGATTTTTTTCTTTTAAATGATCTAATATTTTCTTTATTAATTCTTCAACATCCTTTTTTGAAGGATCCCTCTTATTTATTTTTCTGAACCTTTGTTTGAAAAAACCTCCATCAATAAGTATAGACACCTTATTCAAACCCATATTACTGTGATTTCGATTTGCTTCTCTTTTTGGGAATTTAAAAAACCTTACATGATATAACAATTGTATAGTCAACCTACGTTAATTTGCGTAATAATCCGAACGCCAGTAGGCTGGCAAAAGCTGAGAAATCCAAATGCCGATAGGTCGGTAAAAAAAGCCACTCGTAAGGGTGGCTTTTGTACTTTACGCTGATAAGTTTAAAATTTTAGCGTTTCCGGAAGGTATTTTGCAACCAGTTCTTCGTAATAAGGTTTCAGGATTTTCCAATCCGGAGGGTTGGGGTTTTTAGAATACAGATCGTAGGGATTGAATAGTTTCACCCACTTGAACATTTCGCGATCATGATCGTCCATCAAATGATCGTAGGCGTTTTCCCGGTGTTGTGCATAAAAGGAATGATACCGGAGCATGTATAGTCCTGACTCGGGCAGGTTGTTCTTCATGATTTGATAAATGTATTCATCATGTCCCCACGATAGGTGAACGTTCCTCAATCCGCAATTTGGTGAGTAAACGCCAAACTTTGAATTGTATCGTTCATCGGTGAAATCCGGATTTTCTTTAAAGAATTCCGGGTAAACAATTTTATCGGAGTAGGCGCACCCGACCGGGAATGTATCACCCACGACAGCCCATTGCGGTTCTCCGAAAAGGCAAAGCACTTTGCCCATGTCATGCAAAAGGCCGACGGCCACCATCCAATCCGGGTGACCGTCTCTGCGGATTGCTTCCGAGGTTTGCAGTAAATGTTGGAACTGATCCAGGTCTGTGTCGGGATCGGAGTCGTCCACCAATTGATTAAGAAAGTTAAAGGCCTCCCAAACCGGCATTTCCTTTTTATTGAACGAAAGGAATTCAGCTTCCTTTTTTAAGACGAAATCATAAGTCTGATAGGTATGGTTAAGGCGGTAAAATTCACGCACGGTATCCCGCTCCGGCTTGTCATAATTTCGATACTCCTCCGTGGATTTTTCCGAAGCGATAGCTTCAGGGTCAGGATATCTTCGCAACAAATCTTCTTCCCATTCATCCAGGTTTTTAAGCGGAACGGCCTCAAACTGATTCTTCATGACACTTTGGTTTTAAAACTTATACGAACTTGGAAAAATTTTCTTTCGGCAGCAAGGAAGTATTTAGTTTTTATTGCCGAAGCCATCGCTTTCTCAATCAATTAGGCTAATGCTGACCACATGGAAACATGGGCACATAGAAAAATTCACATCGCTTGCTATGGTGCTATGTGGGTTCAACGATGGAAGTCAAATCATTCTCTACTATTCTCTGGAGAGTTTTTATTTCCGATCGTTGCATTCGTCACAATGGGCTTGGCCCAATAGCTGATGCTTAAGATATAAAGCAAGGGCAAAAACAAAACCAGCATTCCAGACTGGAGTCCGATCAGGTCTTTTAATTTCCCGATCAACAAGGAAATGATTGCACCGCCTGCAATCCCCGTGCAAAGGATTCCGGCAAATGAACCATGGAACTTTGACACACTGTTAAGGGCTAAAGAAAAAATAATAGCGTACATCACCGACAAACAAAAGCCGAGTGCCGGAAACCCAAACAAAGCAATTGAGACGTTGCCGAAAAGTGTTAACGCCAATATCACAACGGCAGCAGCGGTGAAAATCCGCAGCACGATTTTGCTGTCCATCACTTTTAACAAAGCCATTCCAAGGACACAGCCGATGGTCATCATTCCCCAAAACAAACCCACGGTTGCTGAACCCACTGTTTCCGGTTTTAACCCGTGATAGGTCCTCAAAAATTCTGATATCCAGTTGGCAATTCCTTGTTCGGTGCCCACGTACGAAAATATTCCAAAGAAAAACAGGATCACGGTTTTCTGTTTAAATAAATTAACATGGGTTTCCCACGCGCCAACAATTTCATCTTCCTTGCGCTCCACTTTCGGGATGCGTGAAAGCAGGATGATCGTCACCATCAGAAAACTGACAAAACTAAAGACCCAATAAATCGATACCCACGAAAGTGATTTTGGTGTTACGGATGAAATGATTGAAATTAACAGTCCTCCTTCTTCCGAGGGATGATCCAGGTGAGTGACGAGGTAAGAATAGACAAACGGACTCAAGAAAGAAGCAGCTCCGAAAACAAGCTGTGCGAAAACCGAGTTGAAGGCAAAATGTTCTTCACCGCCTGCAACCCTAAGCAATGGATAAAGGATAACCTGCAGCAGTGCCATTCCACAGCCAATCAAAAACAGTGAACCTAAAAAAACAGGAAAGGAAGGAAAAAGAGAAAATAATAAAGCCCCTGTGAATGCGAGCATCCAAGCGAAAATCAAACTTTTCTTTTCGTCATATTTCTGTACAATCATTCCGGAAGGAATGGACATCAAGGCGTAGGCAATAAAAAAAGAGAAGGGGAGCAGCCCGGTCATGGTGCCGTTTAAAGAAAAACTATCACTCACGTTCGGGTTGATGGAGCCAAGAATATTGGTCAAAAAAGAAATCGCAAAAAAAACGATGAAAATCAGGACAACGAGGAAGTAATTTCTTTTCATGTTAAAAGTTTGGAAGTTCAAGTTAGGGAAAGATGATAATAACAATGCAATCACATGCCCTTTATAAATTTTTTTATAGCTTCTAAATAGAATTTTATAACTTAGTCGCAGCAAAATTTGATGTTAGAACGAGCGACGATAAAATCACGATCACTGAGATACGAATCGCTTAGCTAATTCCAACCGATCTCTGAAAAATATTGCCTCATGAAAATAAAATTAACACGCTTATTAATGATAAGCATCTTATGTCTGCCAACTTTGGCATTAGCATCCCCGCTTGGTGATTCTACGAAAGGCTGGCGACCTCTATTCAATGGTAAGGACCTCAACGGATGGAAGCATGTGGGTGACGGATACATGACCGTTGAAGATGGTATTGTCAAAACACACGGCGGCATGGGGCTACTCTATTGGGCTGGAGAGAAATTTGGCAACTGTACCATTAGAGTGGTTTATCACATGGAAAAAGAGAACAGCAACGCGGGTTTCTTTATTCGGGTTCCGATTGAACCCCGCGAAGCAATGATGCCGGTATGGTACGGATACGAAGTTCAGATCGACAATCACCCGGAAACTTCCGGAGAAGATGAATACCACGCTACCGGAATGTTGTATGCCTTCACCAAGCCGTTGGCGATCGCGTGGAAGCCCGGCCCGCAATGGAATACTTTTGAGATCACGTTGGATGGGGAACGCACAATTATAATGTTGAATGGTGTAAAAGTTACCGACTACAGGGAAGGCGATCCCGCACCGCCGCGCAAGTTTGATTTTGAACCTTTTCCTGGCAAGCGGCCGGAATACGGTTACATTGGTATGCAAAACCATGGAGAACACGATGTGGTTTTCTTCAAGGAAGTTTCGGTTAAACCACTCGATAAGAAATCGGCCGGCGATCATTCGAAAATGAAATGACATCATGAAAAAAAATAAGGAGACGAGATCATCAGAGCTGTCCAGGAGGAAGTTCATTAAAATGACTTCTGCAAGTGCAGCAGCCATTGCCTTCGCTAAAGCTTCAGCAGGTAGTGCATTTTCGATTGTACCAAGTTTTGCAGTAAGCGGCTTAGGCCATGTGACACCGAGTGATAAATTGTACATCGCCGCGATTGGGTGTGGAGGTGAAGGAGAAAATGACATTCATCATTATGCCACGACTCCGAAAAAAAATGCCGTGGTTTCATTTTTGTGCGATGTGGATGACCGTATGGCTGCACCTCGCATGAAAGAATTTCCGAAGGCGAAATTTTATCACGACTGGCGCGAAATGTTTGAGAAAGAAAACAAGAATTTCGATGCCGTCTCCGTTGCCATTCCCGATCACAACCATGCCATTGTTGGTCTCAGCGCGATGCAACTGAACAAACACCTGTATCTTCAGAAACCACTTTCACATGATATTTATGAGGCTCGCATTTTGACCGAAGCCGCGAAAAAATATAAGGTAGTTACACAAATGGGAGACCAGGGCGCATCCTGCGATGGCATGTTCACGTTGCGCGAATGGATGGAAGCGGGATTGCTTGGAGACATTACCCAAGTTTATTGCTGGACGGATCGACCGGTATGGCCGCAGGGAATTGCGTGGCCTGAAAAACATCCGGTTGTTCCAAAAGAACTTAATTGGGATTTGTGGTTGGGGACTGCCGCCTCCACAGATTACATTGACAACCTGGTACCTTTCAATTGGCGTGGATGGTGGCGGTTTGGAACGGGTGCACTCGGCGATATGGGGTGTCATATCATGGGGCCTCCCTTCAAACTTCTTGAACTCGGTTACCCAACGGAAGTATCAGGAAGCGCCAGTACGGTTTATGATGGCATTTTTTCAGAAGCCGATTTTCCGTTGAGTGGTCCTGTGTCGAGCAGCATTCGTTTCAAGTTCAAGCAAAAGGGTGGTAAGGACCTTGATCTTTATTGGATGGATGGTGGCATCACACCGGAGCGACCCAAAGAGTTGGTTCCCGATTCCAATATGAATAGTATTTTAGGTGACTGGCCGAACTTAGGTGATTTTGAAGGAAGTACACTTTTTATTGGTACAAAAGGTAAAGCAGCCTGCGGTTGGGGCGGACGCAACCCAATTCTTCTGCCGCTTGCTTTGAACAAAGAAATAAATGTTCCTAAAAAATATACCAGGGTTACCGGAGATATGGACGGCCACTGGTGGCAATGGGTGGATGCCTGTATTGCTGGATATGGCAATGCCGAAGTGTCTTCTCCATTTGTCGGCTATGCCGGGCCTCTTACAGAAACCGTTTTGATGGGCAACTTATTGCTTCGCAGTTTCGGCATCCGCGAAAAGATTACTCGCAAAGATCCCGTTTACGGAGACCAGACCAATTACAACTATCCGGGTCGCTATAAATCCCTCACATGGGACGGAGCCAATATGAAGATTACTAATTTCGAATTGGCCAACCAGTTTATTAAAAGAACCTACCGGCAAGGTTGGGGAGAGTTGAAACTGTAGACCAAATAGTTGATTGAGTAAAACTCCTCGGGTCAGGTTGTTTTTTTTCACTTGCATGAAATCTTTTTCAATACGTTCGCAATAGCATCCCGGAATCTGCATTGCGCTAAACACCAGGGCGGTTTATGTTTTAATACGTTATTAAGAGCCTCATCGGTGCTCATCAGAATTTCGCTGTCGCTCATGTGATTGGCTAAGAGGCTTGTCCTGCGGCGGGTACTTTTGATCACTGTCTTTCATCAATTCTCTCTTAGGATTAATGAACAAAGTAAATTAAAATGATATAGCTTTAACTATGCTAACCAGGCTCATTACTTCTTTAACAAACCGAATTTATGAAATGCCTGTGCTCGTCCTGATGCCGCACAGCCGATGCAATTGCCGGTGTGTTATGTGCGATATCTGGAAAGCAAATCACGCTAAAAAAGAAATTTCAGTCGAAGACCTGGCTAAACACATTGATGCCTTTAAAAAACTCCGTGTAAAACGCGTGGCCTTATCGGGCGGGGAAGCCCTCATGCACTCTAACCTTTGGAAACTCTGCGATCAATTAAAATCCATTGGAACAAAAATAAGTTTGCTTTCAACGGGCCTGACCTTAAAAGCAAATGCAAATAATATTATCCGATACACCGATGATGTAATTGTTTCGTTAGACGGAGGCCGCGAAGTCCATAATTTGATTAGGAATATTCCCTCGGCTTATGAGAAACTTGAAGAAGGAGTAAAAGATATTAAGAGGACCCAACCCACTTTTGTCATAACAGGCCGTTGCGTTCTTCAAAAACGAAATTTCCGGGATTTTTCGAACATTGTTCGATCGGCAAGAGCAATGGGGTTGGATCATATCTCTTTTTTACCGGCTGATGTTTCTTCCTCAGCTTTTAATCGGCCGGAAGAATGGGGTAGTGGGAAAAAAGAAGAAGTGGCGCTTTCTTCTGAGGAAGCGGATGAATTGGAATTGATATTGAAAGAATCGTTTGAACAATTTAAAGGTGAGTACGGGGAGAAATTTATTGCTGAAAGCCCTGACAAAATGATCGCCCTGGTGCAACAATACAAAGCCTATCTCGGTCAAAAGCCTTTTCCAAAAAGAAACTGTAATGCGCCCTGGGTATCGGCGGTCATCGAACCCAATGGCGATGTGCTGCCTTGCTTTTTTCATCAACCGTATGGGAACTTGTATAATGAATCTTTTGAGAAGATAGTCAACTCCTCAAAAGCAATTAAATTTCGTAAAGGTCTCGACGTTATGAAAGATCCGATCTGCAAAAAATGTGTTTGTTCATTAAAGATTGGGATCACGCAACAGGTTTAACTTTCTTTATCCTAAAAAGAAAATCTTTCCCGTCAAAAAGCACTTTTCTTTCCATGGTCAATTCAAATTGAAATCCATTTCGCTGACCGATACTCATGATGTTTTCTAAATCACTTCCCAGGGTCAAGACCATAATAGTATTGGTGTCGGTGTGCATATGACTACCAAGGTTCTGAAACAGTTTTTGAAAATATTCAAAGTTCTCCCCACAATTCCACGCCAATTCACTTTCGGTTTTTGGAGATTTTGCGTAATAAGGCGGATTGATGGTGATCCAATCAAACGCCCTTTGTTGTAGGTTGTCAAAAATATCGGAATTGATGATTTCGACAGAAACCTGATTGCTCATCACGTTGGTTGAAGTATTCGCTATTGCTTGCTGGCTCACATCTGAGGCGGTAACGATGGCACCCATTTGTGCGCAGATAATTGAAATTAGACCGGTGCCGCAACCTAATTCCAGCAGCGATTTATGACGAAGGGATTGCGTTAAAAGAAAATCAATAAGAAACCTGGTGCTGTAAAAAAACCCAGGATGAAACACGCCTTGAAAAACTTTTACAGTAACGCCTTTGTAGGTGTATTTTCTTTCCTTTCTCAAATACCAGCGTGTGACAGGGATCAGAAAAAAAGAAGCAAATCGCTTGAATATTTTTCTCATCACTCCATGACAAAGCCTTCAATTTCTGGCTGCCGGTATTTCCAGAGTAATTGAAGCACTTTTAGTTCGTAGGGTAACGTAAAGAAATTTGTTCTGTATCGGAAGTTGGAAAGGCTACGAAGTATTTTGCGCTTGATGGGAGTAAGCCTGAAATCAGACACCGTTGGATACTGGGCGTTCAACACCGTTTCAAAACCAATTATTTTATCAACCATTTCGGAAGTGAGCCATGGCGTGAGTGGGTTTTTTCGAAGATCAAAATTTTGCCAGGCAGGGTCAAGCCAGTCTTCCAGTTTTTCGGGAAACTTAAAGCCGGAGGCTGTGACTTGCTTGTATAATTCAGATCCTTCTGTTGCCACCGGACTATAAACATAAATGATGATCTCCGTACTTGGATTGATTTCCTTTATTTGTTTGATGTAGGCAATATCCTCATCAATCTGCTGCATCACCTTTTCTGGAGTTTCAGCGGGAAAGCCGAGTACAAATGAATATTCAGGAATGATGTCGAATTTTTTCATGCGGGCTGCAAAACGTTTCATCTGCGCTGTAGTCTGCGTGCCGCCCTTGTCCATTTTTTTCAACAGTTCATCATTGCTTGTCTCCGCTCCAAAGAAAATCATTCGGCACCCAGCATCACGCATTGTAGCCAATGATTCGTCTTTGTATTTATCGATCGTGTCAATGCGCCCTTCCCCCCACCAGATTATCCTTTCATTTTTTATCAGGTTGGAAAATTCTACTGTTCTTTTTTCATTGACAAAAAAATTGTTGTCATGAAATTCAACCGCATCGGCACCGTGATGATCAATGAGGTACTTGATGTCGTTGTAAACCAGATCAGCAGATTTCCCTTTCCAGCGTGCTTTGTAGATCGGGACGACAGCGCAGAAAGAGCAGGTGAACGGGCAACCCATGCTGGAGTGATAAGCAGCCGTACGGTTGCCCAAAAAAGTTTTCCCCAGGTAACGAGAAAGTGGATAGAACTGATGAAGGTACGGGTATGGAAGTTGAGGTAATGTGTCCTGATCAACGAGGTTTGCCGATGGAGTCTTGATGATTTTATCCCCTCTTTTATAAATTAAATTTTGAATGGAGTCTATTGATAAGTTGTTTCCCAGGGCATTCAAAAGCTGGGGGAAAGCTTCGTCCCCGGGGCCATTTACAATGTAATCGACACTCGGAGAATTAATGACGGACTTATATTGATTTGAAGCAAAATATCCTCCCCAAATCGTGATAACATTTGGATAGGAACTTTTAACTTTTAAGGTAAATGGAATCGCCTGTTTAAGTTGAGGGCCAGGCATCACGCTGCAACCGAAATAACCAAATTCTCCCGTGTCAAGATACCTCTGAATAGTAAGCCATGGATCTTTTTCCAGGTTTCCATCGACAAACACAAAATCGAACTTTCCATGGATCGATGCACCCACCTGAAGAATGGAGTTGGGGATACGATGTTTGGCCCGGGCGCTGCGAGGATTAAATAAAATGACCTTATTCACGATTTTAAAGTTACGAAACTCTCTCAAAAATAACGCAGGAATCTCAACCAGAGTCTGCTCATCTATCATTACTTTAGGAAATCAAATGAGCCTGATAAATCAGATAAAGCAAA